>Ga0210057_1003100_pt1 | contig 23166 bp, 24 predicted proteins | sample CryGeyCG2114_010_2_FD_183968 | JGI IMG/M metagenome (GOLD analysis project Ga0210057, IMG submission 183968) | Groundwater microbial communities from aquifer - Crystal Geyser CG10_big_fil_rev_8/21/14_0.10 (SPAdes) (version 2) | ecosystem: Environmental > Aquatic > Deep subsurface > Groundwater ...
TTTTGAGCTTGCCGACTTTTCCTTACTAAAGAAAATGTTGGCACTTAAGTCCTGCCCGTTTGACCACTCCGGCATACCCACATATTGCGAGAGATGCTGGACGAGCTTAAAAATATAAGCGACATCCGGCATACCCACATATTCTAAATTAAGAATAATGTGTTTTAAATGTTTTTACTCAAATCAAAATCCTTTTAAACCGATTTTACTCCAAAATTTAATGAGTTATTCCGAATCAGGATTTTATCATCTAGGATTTGATGTTGGAACCGAGCGGGTTCATTCAGCTCTAATAGATGAGGAAGGGGCGTTATCACGAGTTTATCCCTCAAGAAATCATTTTGGAAATCCGTCTTCTGTAATTAATGATGTATTGAATGATGCGAGGGAAAACGGTCTGGAAGAAAAATTGAGGATTTCTTTTACTGGAAGTGGAGGAGAGATTTTTGCTGATTCAACAAATTCAACTTTCTTTCATGACACCGTAACAATTCCATCAGGCGCAAGTTATCTAAGTCCGTCCGCTTCTTATGTTTTTCACATCGGAGCAAAAGATCCATATTTCTTTGAAACATCATCAATCAATCTTAACGAAAAACTTAGATTATATATTCCAGATAGCTCAACAGGAACAAAATGTGGTGGCGGATCCGGAATGCTTATAACAAAACAATGCCGGCGATTTTTCGAAAACGAAGTTCCTTTCGAAGTCGATCCACAGGCTCATATTGAACTTATGTATCAAAAAGCATACGAACTCGCGATTCAAGCAGATAAAGAATTAGACGTCGGTGGAAGATGCGGTGTTGTAATTCAATCAGATATGATACATTTACAGAATTCTGGAGAACAAATAAAAAATATAATTCGAGGAATGTTTGAGCGAGTCGCACGCAATTATAAAACTGATGTAATAAGAGTTCGATCACTCGATCCTGAAAAACTAGGTGTTATGACGGGTGGCGTTGCATCAAACGAATATATTCTTAGAATGCTTCGTAAACATCTCGATCTTCCAATAGAATTATCTCCATATCATTCAAGTGTTGGAGCAATAGGAGCCGCATTAAAATCAAGGGAATCTGGTTCATCTTCAATTTTCATCTCAAGTGGCCTCGACACAATTTTAAAATCAGAGAAAGAAGGTATATCTTACGTCGAGCCTTTAAGTTCTGTTTTGTCAAAGATAAATATTGTCGATGATATTGACGATTTTGAGAAATATAAAAATCTCTCTATTTCAAGATCAAGATTTTCAAATTTACTTAATCCGCAAGTTGTAATGGGAGTTGATGGTGGATCGACAACAACAAAGACAGTTGTATTATCTGCTGAAAATTTAGAGACGATCGCCTCGGGCATTACATCAACACATGGAAAACCCCTTGAAGCTGCCCAATTATTATTTGGACAGATGAGAGAAGTGTTTAAAGATAGCGTCGATATCAGAGCCGTTGCATATACTGGATCGTCCGGATCTTTTTATCACAAACTATTTACAAAACCTTCAAATAACGGTCACGCATCGATGGACTTAATCAAAGACGAAATAACTTGTCATGCTTATGGTGTAAAACATTTTAGGCAAGACGTCGACACTATCTTTGAACTTGGCGGTCAAGATGCAAAATTCACAGTTTTCAATAACGGATCTGTAAAAAAATCTAAAATGAATTTAAGTTGCATGGCTGGAACAGGACAGACAATGGAAAATATGATGAAAATGATTGGATTAAATTACGATACATTTGAAGAATATGCTCTCAGAGCGACAAGAACTCCAGTTGTCGACGATACTTGCGGAGTTTTTACTGAAGCTGCAATCGCAAAACTAATAACTCTCGGACTTCCAAAAGAAGAAATCGCAGCAGCGATCGCTTACGGATTCATCGGTGGATATGTAAACAAATTTGTTGGAAATGAATCTACTGGAAATTGCATCTCTGCTCAAGGTGGCCCATTTAACAATAGAGCATGTCTAGCCGCTCTCGCACTTCACACAAATAAACAAATCAATGCATTTCCACATCGGCAATTATTCGGCGCTTATGGCGCCGCGTTGATCGCGCATCAATCATTGCAAGAATCATTAAAAGAATAAAATGGTAGAAGAAAAGACTTATCACGAAATTCCAACCTCACAGTTCAGAGGTTTTTCATTAGCCGACGCTACTTTTGAGAAATCAAATTCAAATTGCAGTGCTTGCGTCGATGACTCATGCGGAACAAGAGATTGTATGTTGCAAGTTTATAGTTTTGGTGAAGATCGAGTTGTCTCTGGAGGAATTTGTCCAAAAGGAAATACTGCCAAGGTAACAAAGAAAGCCCCTAATTACGTCAACACTTACAATTCTATGTTAAACTCAAGATTAGAATCATTTACCGTTCCATTAAGCGAAGATGGAGATTTAGAAAAAATTTTAATTCCGAGAAGTTTGACATTCTTGAACGAAAAAGGAATTTTCTATTCTGCATTATATAATCATCTAGGTTTTGAAGTTTCAATTTCTCCTGAATCTAACGACGACATTTCAAATTTAGGCAGAGTTCATTCTCATTCAGAATCATGTTATCCAGTGATATTAGCTCATGGTCACGCTGCATATCTTAAAGGATATATGAGAGAAGGATTAGACAAATTACTTTTAGTTAATGTAATTGGAGCTTTTGATGGAGAAACAAAAACGACCTTCTGTCCATATGTTGGTTCGGCTGGAGATGTTATCAAAGGGAATATTAGTTTATCAAATGATGAGGTGCTAACTCCAATACTTCGTTTTAACGATCCACATCATTCTCTTGATGAAGCGATCCATAAAGAGTTACAAAGAGTTTATGGAAAAAGATTTCCTCTCATAGAAGTTAAAGACGCGGTAAAATTTGCATTAGGGGAACAAGAAAAATTCCTCGACGAAATTCACGAGAAAGGCGAAGCGATTTTGCAAAGACTTAAAGAAAGAAATCAGCCGGTTTTTATTGGAGTTGGAAGAGGCTACACTGTTTTAGATGATAAAGCAAGTTCAAAAGTTCATGATTTGTTTGCTTCTCAGGGACTTCATTTCATTCCATCTTTTTTCTTAAGACAGCCGGTTGATAAAAACGTCGACGAATTTGTTGACAATATGTATTGGCTTCAAGGAAGAAATATGATAATGTATAATCTTCGCGTAGCTCAAGATCAAAATTTATATCCCGTTAGAGAAACAAACTTTAATTGCGGAGCAGATTCAATAATACTTGTCCATGAAGAGAGGATAATGAAACAAGCAGATAAACCGCATCTTGTTCTAGAGACCGACGGGCATAATAGTAATGCGCAATTTGGCACAAGGATCCTTGCAAACAATGAAGTTGTAAATAAACATCATGCCTCAAAATATCAATCCCCCCCAATAAATAAAATTTCAAATTCCCCCTTTACAAATCCTAAAGATAGGATTATTGGAATTCCTTATATGGGAGATGTCACTCAAGTTCTTGCTTCATCGATGAGAGCCGCAGGACTTCAAGCTGAAGTGATGCCTACTCGAACAGAAAGATCAAAAGCTCTTGCAAAAAAATATGTAACAACAAATTCATGTCGTCCTTTAGCATTTCAAATAGGCGATCATCTTGCATGGATCGAATCATTGAATGAAAGAGGAATAGATCCAAATGAAAAAGCCGCCCTATTTCTTCCAAAAGCAAAAGGCCCATGTAGATTTGGTCAATACTCTGTCGTATTAAGACAATTTTTAGACGATGAAGGATATAGTGAAGTTCCTATGTTCGATCCAAGTACGTCAAGCGATTATCTCGACGTTGATTTAGATAAAAAAGATATAAAGACAATAACCGCTCTTTCATTCAAAGGTGCATTTGCTCACGATCTTCTTGAAAGCGCGCTTCTTAGGACTCGCCCTTACGAATTAACTGAAGGTCAAACAGATTCACAATATAATAAGTCACATATAGAATTAACAGATATGATTGAAACAAATCCTTCTTTAAAAGTTCTAAAAAATTTTATGAAAGAGCAATACAAATCTTTTGTATCAATTCCGATTTCTCAAGAGAGACACCCTCTTGTTTTGATGAACGGAGAAATTTTTGTAAGATGCCATCCGCAGGCAAATCAAGATTCTATTAAAGCTCTCGAAGAACACGATTTGGAAGTGATGCTCTCTCCAGTTTCAAGTTGGATCAGATACATAAATCGCATGTCCTTGGGAGACGCTTGGCAAATAAATGATTTTTCAAAGTTATGGAAGTCATCAATTAAAGGCGCTTATATGGAATATGTTTCACATGATTTACAAAAAACATTTGGATCATTTTTAGAACGAAGAGAATTTCACCACCCATTCGATTTTGTCGCAGCAATGGAAAAAGATATGATCTATCATCACGATGTTGGAGGCGAGTCTGTAGTAACCGTTGCAGAAACTTACGCATTCATGGACGGACGATTGGACGTAGATGGAATTTATCATGTCGGGCCTTTAGGTTGTATGCAAGAGACTGTTGCAACATCAAGGATAATGTCGCTTCTTCAGACAAACAAAAAATCAAAAAATTCGGACGATAAAAAAATAACTTTAGTTCCATTCATTGACGCGGTTTTCGGCGAAACTCAACTTCCAAACTTAGATTCTCAAATTGCATTATTCGCTCAAAACTGTCATCTTAGAAAAGAAATAAGAGAAAAAGGATAATACTTCATATTTACCTATTCTAATTTGGTTTATATTGATTAAGATTTGTTCCAACTGATGGACTATAATATGTACACCTAACACACATCCCATAACATGTTCCTGGTGATAACTAGTAATATCCTAAACACGAACAATCCTTTATTACAGGTAGTCCCTTTTCAAGAACAGGACAATCACATTTGTTACCATTTAGCCTAAGAAATATCATTAAAACCAAAATTGCCCCAATAATTATTAAAAGAATTATCTTCTAATTTATCTCCATCTAATTTTATTTTTTATTGTTTTTTATTTCTTCTCGCCCGATTGAATCTTAACGCCAAGTTGTTCAAGCGCTTTGATATGTCCTTGTAAGAATTGATCAACAACTTGAACCATCTTTATGAGTTCGTTTCTTTCATTGATTAAAGTATTAAGCGCGCCTTTATGAAATCCGATCTGTTCGTCTCTTGACATCTGCCCCTGTCCTTGACCTTGATTTGGATTTCCTTGCGGAGCTTGATTTGTTTCAGGTTTTTTTGGTGGCATGATTATATTAAGAAATTTATAGTTTTAAATGTTTTGATTAAATTGATTTATCACTTTGTCTTTTTCCAAAATAAAGTAAAGCACATATTACATTATCACAACAATTTAATTTAAATAAACTTTCTTTAATGAAAAGATGAATGAAGAGTTTGATTCAAAAATATCAAGAAGAAATTTTCTTAAAACCAGTTCTGCAGCTGCAACTTTACTTGCAAGTGGAATTTTTTCTTATGCCACGCCAAGAGATTTAGAAAAAGAAAAAGCAAGTTGCTTTCGGCAATTAACTAGGGATATCGAGTATGATATAATAGATAATTTTGGAGAATTTAAAAGAAATACGGGAATGAATGGCTCAGCCTGGTATTCGTCAAATCCAGACGAATTTTATTTTGAACATTGGCAAACAGGTTCTAGAGGGGAACTAACAAATGATCACATTATTGCTTCGGCTTCTCTAAGAGGCGAACCAACTCAAATAGCAAACCCTATTGCTTATGTACCATTTTCTCCATCGATGTGCGTTAGACCAAACTTTCATGATCTCATGCATACTATTGACGGGGAAAACATTGTATTTTTTGGTTACCCAAATTTAAGAGAAGCTGATAAGGTTGTTTTATTCATGATTGATCCGAGCGAAATTTTGAAATCTGGAGTTCCAATAACTGATGAATGGAAAGACGATAGAGTTAAAAAAATTGTTTATGATGATCCACGTCATTTAGATTACGAACATAGTATTCAAATATGGGATCCAACTGGTTTTGGTTATCATGAAGGGAAATTTTATGGAGTACAACCTTCTATAAGTCGAAGCCCATTCTCACTATCTCTAGACGGGACAATAGAAGAACTAGATATCTTTCCACAAGAACTCCAGAAGAGACTGTTAAGAAAGTATGATCTCATTAAAGAACTTCACTCTATTAATAGACCAAAAACCTTTTCACATATGATATCAGACTATAAAACTGACGATCAGGGCAATGTAACAAAATTATTGTTTATTAAAAATAGTAAAGCGGTGTTTGAATTTGATTATCAAAGATATAAAGAATTAATGAAGAGTTAATTTTTCCTCTTTGTTTGTAAAATCAAAATTTATTCTAAGGCAAATCTCTAAGCAAGCAAATTTTACGAATCAGAAATTTCTTTAAAATTTAAATTATTCTAAAAGCAGTTACATGCGATGAATCAACAACATAAACATATTTAAGAGATTTATCTCTTTTAAGTGAGCTATATTCTTCTATTGCTTTTTCTAGATCATGACCCGTCATCATTCCCTTAACAGTAAAAGATTCGGATGATGAATGTAGAGCAGAATTTGCTGGTGTGTAAATCTTACCAACTAAAGAACTTCCGCAGCTTAGTCTTAAACCAACCTCATGATCATGAAATTTTTCTAATGTTTTATAATCCATTAAATTACTTAAGAACTTGATTTTAAGATTAATTATTCTAAAGAATAAGATTAATTTCTCATCTCTCTTCTAGAAGACTCAACTACAGAATCTAAAGTGATATTAGAATTGATTGGAAGTGGTGTTTTAATTTGTCCTGAATATTTTCTAGCTAATTGCATTGCTTCTTTTCTGTCTTTAGCATAAAATTTGTGTCTGACTTGAGACTTATCATCAAACCATCCCCCACCTTTTACAAAACCACTATGGACATTAAAAGTCGCTTCGTATTGCTTAAAAAGTTCTAGATTTACTGTATCATAAGCAGGATTCTTTAATCCAAGTTCTCTTTTATGATTTCTAGCTATTTCTAAAGCTTCATCTTCCTTTGCTTCGAAATTCCATACGATGGTTCGTTCTCCTAAATTCAATACATTCTGTCCTCTATAATCATGCTCTTCCACATCATATATTGCTTGGTAATTTTGTTTTGCCATTTTGCGTTTTCGCCGGTTGCAGGACCGTGTACTCCGGTAGCAACATGGTGGTTTTAATTTGCCACAGAGAATACCTTCTAAAATCTAGATTATAAACCTATGCTTAACAATTGTTAACTAGAAAATTGTGTAGGTTAGTGACTTATTTCACCACCTATAATTCATAATGTTTTTTATGTCTTCTAAACTGAAAATAAACTTTAGCAGGGGTTAATCCTCGAATGCTTTGATGAGGTCTTTCATGATTCTATCTCATTCTCCAAGCTTCTAGATCATTATTACAGTATGATAATTCTCTCTTTATTGTCTGTTGAATTGCACTTACCTTTCCAACAGTTGTAGGCTTATGAACTCCCGAACGAATGTGAATAATATTTTGTTTCTCACACCATTTATCAAATTCACTCTCTTTACTCGTACCTCCAAATTCTGATCCATTGTCCGTCAATATCTCTCTTGGTTTTCTATGTATGGCTATTGCTTCTTCTAAAACTTCAATTACCTTTACTGTAGTCATATGTTTGAACTTTTTTATTATTACACAATATCTTGAACAATCATCTTCAACTGGAAGAACCCAGTCTCCATCATCCATTTCAGTTCCGTCGAGTTGCCACATTGAATTTGGATTATCTCTTTCAAATCTTACCCATTTCAATCTTGTACCTTCCATCTTATTTCCCCTCGATAAACCCCCCTTCTTTATTATCTTTTTAATGAATGATTCTGACATAACAATTCCTTTTTCTTCAAGTTTAATTCTTATCTGATGTGAGCTGTAACCTGTTTTGTTTCTTAGAGATATGATTTCTTTTCTCTCTTCATTAGAGAATTTGTAACGGATCGTTTTTGGTTTAGTGGATTTATCTCTTAAGTCCCAATTATCAGATTCCATTCTTTTTCTCCATCCCTTCGGCGTTCTTATCGTGACTTCATAATCATATTTTTCTTTCAATACCTTTTTACATTGAGAATAAGAATTTCTTGATAATCTTAGTCTGAAGAATTCTCTCCGGATAGCATCTTTCTTCATTACATCAGACTCAACTTAAAGATTAAATATTACTGGTGAAAAATGTGTGTGTCCTACACATGTTAACTAGAAAATAGTATCTCTTAACTATAAAATGATAAAAGCCTCTGCCGGGATCCGACCCCGGGACCTCGAGTTTACGAAACTCGCGCTCTAACCAACTGAGCTACAGAGGCATTCACTTTCCTATGTAGCTCCTCTTTTTATATCTGGCTAGCCAGGTAATTAAGGAAGATTAAGCGAAAGAAACCATTGGTGTCATCGCAGCTACAGAGGCATTCACTTTCCTATGTAGCTCCTCTTTTTATATCTGGCTCCAGCGAGACTCTCTTAGGAGAGGTTGTGAAGGGGAACCTTAGGTTCCTCCTATGAGCTACGGAGGCATGCCAATTCTTCTAAAGCCAAACTACTATCTATTATAAATATGGCGGAAAGAAAGTCCCCCCATACTAATTGTGAATTGAATGTCTTGATTGAGTTCGCATTCAGACTTAAATTAATTCTTCCATTAAATCCATAAAACTCTCTGGATTATTAATTTTGGTATCAGAGACCATTATTTGAGTATTACCACCCAATTTATACTTACCAAAGTTATCGAAATTGACCCTTTTTATTGAAAAAGAAACAAAATTATATCCAAGAGCCACTGAAGCGGTTAGAGGATCGTGAAGGGCTGGCCAAATACCTCTCCTTTGATAATAATCCTTTAGATGATTAAATAAAATTTGGTGATTTGTAGTCTTGCCCTCTTCAATTTTTTTGTATAGTTTGGAATTTGGACTTACTCTAATAGAGTCATTAATGGTTGTGTGAGTTCCAACTACTTTCATCTTCTTTAAGCCGAGCTCATAAACATATTTAGATGCTAACGGATCAGATTCCATATTGGTTCCTCCCCCAATGTACTCATCTGCCCCATTAATAGACAAACCCATATGGATCACTTCAAATTTATCTATATATTCAGGATAAGTTTTTAGAAACTTTGCAAGATTGGATAATCCTTGTATTACTAACCAAACCACTTCTTCATTATTATCAATAATATTCTTTATTCTTTCTAAATAATTATTAGAAATGTCTGAATGAAAACCCCCTATATACCTATCACAATAAAAATTAATATGGCCTGTATTCTCTCCTTCTAAAGACTCAACACTACTGTTTCTCTGATTATCTAATATCATTTTTGCAAATAATGCTCTATCAATAGAATGATTATTACCAGAGACTAGTAATTTTAAGTTGGTATTTGACGAATTAAGTAGCATCAGTAATGCGAAAAAATCATCTGGATTTGTTCCAATATCATGGTCTAAGATTATAGATTTCTTTTCCATATATTTTTATCTATAAAATTAAGAATATATAGTTTGTTATAATTCTAAAAAACTTTATGAAAACTTTTGTTCACAGATATTATAAATTTTCCATCCCATTTACTCGGTGGAAAATTTGCTATCTTTACCGCCCTGAACTTTTTTGACCCTTCAGGTTTAGCTACGGAGGCGTATTGATGATGTATAACCCAAAATCGCCATTATATAACTTATCAAATTTTTCGTCAAATTTAATTTGCGAAAAATTTGCTTTTTTCCTTAAAACGCCTTTAAGGCGTTTTACTTTTCAACCATAGCATTTATTAAATATTCTTTCTAAAACTACCTATGGATCAATCAAAAAAATTAATCGCTGAACTATTAAAAAAATTGAGTCATTTCTCAAAATTATCTCAAGAAGATATTGAATCCTTAATTGAAGTTCCTCCTTCTCCAGAAATGGGAGATTACGCCTTTCCTTGCTTTTCTCTTGCTAAAGAATTAAAGATGAATCCTATCTTAATAGCGACTAAAATAAACTCCGAAATTTCTTCTTCCAAATTACCAAACTATCTTGAAAAAATAGAAACTAAAGGAGCTTATCTAAATTTTTTCCTAAACAAAGAAAAATTATCGACTTCAACTTTAGAAGAAATAAAAAAACAAAAAGATAAATATGGCTCGTCGCAAGAAGGTAAAGGAAAGACGATTGTCGTAGAATTCTCGTCTCCCAATATTGCAAAACCTTTCGGGATCGGACATTTGCGTTCAACCATAATCGGTAATGCGATTTCGTATATCTCGCAGTTCAACGGTTACAAAGTTGTTAGAATGAATTATTTAGGAGACTGGGGTACTCCATTCGGGAAAATTATAGAAGGTTACATCGAGTTCGGCGATGAAAAAAAATTAAAAGCCGATCCTATAAAACATTTACTAGACATTTACGTTAAAACATCAAAATCAGAAAAATACGAACAATTAGGAAGAGATCGTTTCAAACTCCTAGAACAAGGTGATAAAAAAACTCTGGCTTTGTGGAAAAAATTCAGAGAACTAAGCATAAAAGACTTTGAAAAAGTCTACGGACTTCTTAATGTGAAATTCGATGATTTCTCTGGAGAATCATTATACGATAAAAAAATGGGAGACGTCGTAAAATTGATCGAAACTAAAAAACTCTTAGTTGAAAGCGAAGGAGCAAAAATAATCGATCTTGAAAAATATGATTTAGGAGTTATTCTCATAAAAAAAAGCGACAACTCCACGCTTTACGCAACGCGAGATTTAGCTGCCGCAATTGATCGTCATCAAAAATACAACTTCAATAAAATGTTCTATGAAGTCGGTCAAGAACAGCAATTACATTTTAGACAGATTTTCAAAGCTCTTGAATTGCTGGGATATGATTGGGCAAAAAACTGTACTCATGTAAGCCATGGACTTTATCTTGACGCTGACGGAAAAAAATTCGCAACAAGAAAAGGGAAAACAGTATTCATGGAAGATATTTTTAAAGAAACGCAAGATCTTGTTAAAAAGGAATTATCCAAAAGAGAAAAGCTCTCAAAAAAAGAACTCGAAGACCGATCTCTAAAGATTACAAGAGCAGCAATAATCTATGGAGACTTGAAAAATTACAGAGAAAATAATATGATCTTTGATATAGATAGATTCATCTCTTTCGAAGGAAACACAGGCCCTTACTTATTGTATTCTTACGCAAGAGCTTCTTCAATTATAAGAAAATCAAAATCAAAGAATAAAATAAAGATTGACCATCAAGAAGACTCGTCAAAAGAAAGTCAGAATCTTCTCATAAAAAAACTTTCTGAATTTCCTGAAATTGTGTCAAAGGCAAATAAGGATAGCGATCCATCGCTCGTCTCAAACTATTCTTACGACCTCGCAAAATTATTCAACGAATTCTATCATTCTTCTCAAGTCATAGGTTCAAGCGATCAAGATTTCAAGATTAAAATTGTTGAATCGTTCAGGCAAGTCTTGAAAAATTCTTTAGCGCTTTTAGGAATTGATGTTATTGAAGAGATGTGAAATGAAATTATTCAAGACTATATTTCAATTCCAAAATAGAAAAAGGAGGCATTCTTATTTCAATATCCATCTTTTCTATTTTTTCCAGAGGGGATTGCCAATATTGATCAATGAGTTTATTCTGCGATAAAACTGATTGATAATGGATTTTCGAATCTTCTGAAAAAGGAAAATAATAATCTAAGGAATTATCACTCAAAGCTACAGACCTCGCCTTAAGCTCCGGATCAAAACAAACGACAATATTTCTTGAATTATCCATTCCAATAGAAATTTTAAATTTTGAAACGGGATTATTTACTTGTGAACTTATCTCAAAATCAAGCATTTTCCCGTCAATACATGAATCAACATCGTATCTCAAAAAAACATACGCATTATCTTCGTTTCTGTTATAAAGATGCCAAACCCCTCCCGATATAAAACTTTCAATGAATGTCGAATTACTGTTTTCATCAAATTCTATAGAAAAATTAGAATTATCTGGAATTTCATCCCCATCATAATCAGTCATTTCAATGATCTTCCTTTGTTCTTCAATTTTATCTTTATCTAGTTTCTTAACGGATGTTTTATCAGATTTAACTTCTTCAAATCTATAAAAAATATCATCAAGAGTAAATTCTCTCACGTTTGCAGAAGCAGATATTGAAATCAATGCGCTTGTTGCAATCAAAGAAGCTAAACTTTTTCTCATGAAAATCTTTATGAACAAAGTTTTTAACGATTTCTATTCCAGTTCATTACTGCTCCGACAAGCATTCCAATTGCAATGTATATTATCCAACTATAAGCAAAATCAAGGTTATCTCCATAAGTATGAAAAAGATGCAAACTCCTCGTCGGAAAAACACAAAAAACATAACTTCCAGTTCCATAACCTTTACAGAACATAGTCAAAAATAAAAAATCAAATATCTCAAGAAACAGCGTAACTCCTCCGAATATAATTCCACTTCTTAAAAAAGCAGGTAATTTTTTCCACGATTCTTTCTTCGATGACTTTAATTTCATTCACAAAAAGAATTAAGTTTATTTTATATAATTAACTGATTTTGATTATTAGATTTGAATCTGATTAGTCTGGCACAAAGAGTACTTCACGATATATTCTTTCCCTTTCTTGCTGGCACTGACACTCTTTCATATAATCCCACTGTTTCTTTTCAAACAAATCTGTTACTTCTTTTATACTCTCTTCTCTCCGGCTCTCTTTTTCTTGTTCTTCCATAATTCTTAAGAAATCTTTTGCCGCTTCATCTCCCGAACTTTCTTTTATGCTTTCATAAACTTCTTTTCTCTGATTCGGATTTAAATATCTTACAGCTTGAGGATCACTCTTGATATATCTATATCTTTCGGAGCAACTCAAATCGAGAGGATGACGTCGTAATTTCCCTCCAAAATATCTCATTCCATCAAGTGGCATAAAAATTATATCAAAAAGCAATTTATATAGTTTGGTTAGAAAAAGTATGGATTAATAATCTCTTCTCACCGCTTTCATATCACGCCACGCCAAATCAAATAATTGTTCAAGCGCGCCAGCAAAAAATTCAGTATTAATCCAAACACCAATATCATAATTTGGATGGAATTTATCATCATCGAGAAGCATGAACATCAATTGATTGCCATCAATGATAATGAATCTTGCTTTCATGTTCTCCATATTTCTGACATCCGCAACTTTAGAGAAATCTTTTGCAATCTTTACATTATCTTTAGTTATTGGAGCAGCAATCCTTATCTTAACCCCTCTTTTTTTGACTTTTTCAAGAGTTGGCATTATCGCCTCAAACTTTCTTGATAAACCTTCTTTGGTTGTAACGATTGTGATTGACTTTTCTGCATCCCCTATCATCATATCTAGATGATTGTAAAGATTTTGTCTTCCCCGCAAAGATCCAGACATATCAGTTGGCTCGACAAACTTAATTCCTTGTGTAAATAAAGTATTAAGTTCACTTAGAACATCATCTCCCTTTAATGTTTCAAGCCTCTTTGATTTCTCTTGAGCATATTTCATCAAATTTTTTTTAACCCTCTCAACAACTTCTTCAGGTTTTAACGCAACAAACTTAATTGGCTTACCGAGTCTCATAATGATGAATCCTTTTTTTTCTAAACTTTCAAGTATATCATAAGTTCTCGATCTCGGTACGTCAGAAATATTACTCAACTCTCCAGCGGTAGAAGTCCCTCTTGATAACAACGCAGTCCAAACTTTTACTTCGTATAAATTTAAATCGAATATCTTTCTTAATCTGCTTAAAAATTCTTCTCTTACGATCATTTTCCTATTTTTTGATTACTCTTTTTTATTTTTAAAGATTGTTATGGTCTAAAGGTAAACTTATTGGATTACTACCAGGTAGTTAATAACATGCAATTCTATTTTTCATCAATCGCAATCATACCTTTATTTCCTTTAATATCAAAGGAGGTTTTGTTTTTAAATGTTTCCTTCAGCGTGGTGACAATTTTAATGTTTTTTGAATTTGTTCTTTCAGCGACGGCCTTTTTTTGACTTTCAATATAATCTTTCATTTTATTATCAGTGATTTCAACATATATGTCGACAATATCGCTTTTATTCAGACCAATTTTTTTTCTGAATGCCTGAATTTGCCGGCTCAATTCTCGGCCGTAACCTTCTGCTTCAAGCTCAAAATTCATTGTTTGGTCAAATTCGACTAAATTAAATTCAATTTTTTTATCAACCTCAATTTCAATTCCTTTTACATTTAATTGATTCTTTATTAGTTCTAAAAATTCTTTATTTATTTCATTTTTTGAAATTATTTTAGCGGATTTTAACGGCCATTTCAGTCCAACTTTTATTTTATCTCTTTCTGCCAGGCCTCTTTCAACAATTTCCATTACATTTCTCATCTCTTCATCAATTTTTTTATCAATTTTTTTCTTTTCAACTTTTGACCAGTCTGAAAGATGGATAGATTTCCCAAATTTATCTCTAAAATAAAATTCAGTGATGAATGGACAGATAGGCGAAATTAATTTAAGACAATCCACAACAATATTTTCTATAATGTCTTTAACAACTTTTTCACTTTCTCTATCTCTTACAATCTTTATGTATGTTCTAGAAAAATCATTGACTAAAAACTGCTCATAAAGTTCTATAACTCCAGAAAAATCATAATTATTATATGCTTTTGTAATTTCTTCGGATGCAAAATTAAATTTTGATAATATCCATTTATCTTCTACTCTAAATTTTCCCTTTTCACTTCCGCCAAGATTTCCAGTGTATTTTATTACATTTTCAAGGATAGTGAATGTCTGTCGTATCTTTTTGAACTCATTTTCATCAAAAGAAAAATCCTCTCCTCGAGATATTTTTGCAAAATAATATCTCAAATAATCACGCCCATATTTTTCTATTATCTCTTGAGGTGAAATTATATTTCCGAGAGACTTAGACATTTTTTTCTTTCCCAAATCAAGGACCATACCATGCACAAGAATGCTCTCAAATGGCTTTTTTCCGTATCTCATCTGCGATAATATTATCTCTGAATTCCACCATCCCCTAACTTGATCTTTTCCTTCTAAATTTAAATCAGCAGGCCAAAACTTTTTGAAAAGTTTATCTTCTCGAGGATAATTCAATGCCGCCCAGCTGGATACTCCGCTGTCAAACCAAACATCTAAAACTTCGCTTACTCTTTTCATCTTTCCATCGCATTTTTTACATTTCCAAGTTATTTCATCAATCTCGGGTTTATGTATTTCTTTGACTTTCTTTGAAGAAATCTTTTCAAGTTCTTTGACGCTTCCCACAACAACTTTCTCGTCGCAGTCTTTACTATCACACATCCATATTGGAAGTGGTGTTCCCCAATATCTATTTCGAGAAATCGGCCAATCAGATATTCCTTCAAGCCAAGCTTTCATCCTAAGTTTCATATATTTTGGATGCCAATCAACTTTTTCATTTGAGGATATTAACTTTGGCTGAACTTTGTCTATTTTAAAAAACCATTGAGGAATCGAAACCATTAGTAAAGGCGATTTACATCTCCAACAAAGCGGATAATCGTGGCTGTAAATATGTTTGTAAACTAAAAAATTATCTTCTTTTAAATCTTCAATTATTTCTTTATCAACCACTCTAGCCTTTTTACCTGAATATTTTCCCGTCTCATTTGTAAGAAGACCATTCATAGAAACCGGTGATATTATGTCCAATCCGTTTTCTTTTCCGACTTCATAGTCTTCTTTACCATGTCCCGGTGCGCAGTGCACTAATCCGCTCCCTTCTTCCATATTGACATATCTCGACGATAAAACAACCCGATATCCATTCTTCACATTTATTTTAATATTATTTTTAAGTGGGCTTTCATATTTTATTCCATTTAGTTCTTTTCCTTTGAATTCTTTTTTAATAGTAAATCCGGATTCTATTGCGGACATCAATTCAGAAACTTTTTCTTTTCCCATTATCCAATGCTCACCGTTGCTCAACTCAATCTCAACATAATCTAAATCGGGATTAGCCATGATTCCAGTATTTCCCGGAAGCGTCCAAGGAGTTGTCGTCCAGATTATCAAGAACTTATTCTTCTCACCTTTAACTGGAAACTTGACATAAACCGCAGTATCATCTTGTTTACTGTATTCAATTTCATTATATGCAACTGCCGTCTCACACCGAGAACAAATATGGACAGGATACTTTCCTAAATAAAGAAGTTTATCTTCGTGAGCTTTTTTGAAAGTGTCCCAAATGGTTTCAATATATTCTTGATCAAGTGTCAAATAAGGATTATCAAAATCCATCCAAACTCCAAGATTAATGAATTCAGAGTTCATTATTCCAATATGTTGCGTTGCGTAAGTTTTACATTTCTCTATAAATTTCTTGACACCATAAGTTTCAATATCTTTTTTTGTTTTACTTCCTATCTCTTTTTCAATTTGAAATTCGATCGGAACGCCATGAGTATCATATCCCGGCCTGTCAAAAACGTCGAATCCCTGTTGCCGTCTGCTTCTCATTGCAATGTCCTTAAGTATTTTATTTAATGCAGTCCCCATATGAATATGACCCGTGGCGTAAGGCGGCCCGTCCATCATGTAAAACTTTTTCCCTTTAGAATTCTTGACCTTAGCTTTGTTATACACTTTATTTTCTTTCCAATATTTAAGAATTTCAGCTTCGTTTATTTTAAAATCATACATAAGATAGAGAAATTTAGGCCATTAAAAAAGGTTTTGATTGATATTAACTTCAATAATTCTTAAAAACCCCCCTTTATCTCAAATTTATGTCAATACAATTATATCTATTCCGACACGGAGAAACTAATCATAATCAATCCTGAAAAAAGATACAGGGTAGAGCGGACAATATAGAATTAAATGAGCGAGGTGAAAATCAAAGTTATCTTCTTGGTGATAGACTTGAAGAAGAAGGTATATCATTTCATAAAGTATTCTCTTCTCCGGCAGTTAGATGCTCGATGACTGCAGAAAAAGTTTGCGGAATTATTAATTATCCTATTGAAGAGATTATTTATCTCAATGATCTGCACGAATTATCTCAAGGAGAGTGGGAAGGAAGAAACAGAAATGAAATTTATACAGCAGATTTAATACGCCGTATTGAAGAAAATCCTTGGGCGTTTAAGGCTCCGGGAGGTGAATCTCTTGAAGACGGAGCAAAAAGGATGGTAAATGTATTTGATAGATATATTCTCCTTGGCGAACATGACGAGAAAAATATTGGGGTCGTCGGTCACGGACTTGCGTTTAAATATTATCTTACAGAAATAACTCGATCCAATCCAGCTATAACAACAAACATTACAATAGATAATTGTTCAATTACGCAATTAGAATACAATACGAAACGACCACGGCAGCCTTGGAAATTTGTAAAGACGAACGAAAATGCCCATGTGATGAGAGTCGGATATTCTTAAAGAAGGTAGATTGATTTTTTTATTGAATTACTCTATCTACAATAACAAGACGAAAATCTTTTTCTTTTTTAATTTGATCAGTTATTTCTTGTGGAAGCTCGTTCTTATTAATTCTTGAACTTATTCTCGAATAATTTAACATTGAGAGATCATCATAGAGTCCTTTTTCTTTTAAGATTCCAATTAAAGTGTCTTTATTATCGGGATAAATTATTTTTGTATACTCTCTTAGAATACAATTTTTATATGTTCCCTTCAAAATATTTTTATTTTCCTTTCTTGAGAGATCAATAATTCTTGATTTTATATCTTCGATTTTTTTCTCAATATCTCTTTGAGCTTTTTGGAGAGTAAAGATCTCGTCAACTAGTTTTTGCTCTTCGCTTTCCATTTTTTAAAAAGGATAAATCTAATTTAATGATATCTTGTACCTCAATGGCAAATTTATATCTATTTCCAGAATCATACAAAAATGAAAATTTATCTCCTATTTTTAATCCTCCTGCGGAAATTGCAGCCCCAATTTTTATATCATCTAAAGCATCAATATATTCTTTCCATTCGTCAGTCTCTGGTCCATATTTATACTTCCCAATTTTAAACTCATAAAGATGCATTGGTTCCATATCAAAATCATTTTGTATCATTCTTGAAAATTCATCCAAAGTAAATTCTCCGTTTATCAAAAATTCTCTCTTTTTACCTCTAAGTGTAGCCTTCAATTTGAAAGCTTTATCCTTAAATCTAGCTTTTTTGAAGTCTTGTAATATCTTCCGATTATTTTCTCTATCAATAATCTTTAAAACCCGATCATAACTAAGAAATTCAAAAAACTTATTTCTATTTCTATTATTAAAATCTTTTTTTAAATCTTGAATAAGAAATTTTGCAAATTTATCATTTGTCCGACTCTCTAGTTGTTTCAACATTTCATTTGTCAATTCAAAATCTTCAGATGTAATCATATTCCTTCTTAATATCATTTAGTTCATCATCTTTTAAAATACCTTTAAATTTTTCGCATAAAAATAAATATTGGGTTTTATCTTTTCTTTCAATAGCCAAACTCAATAAAAAATAGACCATATCTTGTTTATCATAATCTTTTTTAGTCATACCTTCTGCTTCAGATAATATCTTCTCTTTAAGTTCAGTCAATTTTTCTTTGTCTAATTCACCTATAAGAATCTCTATATCTGACTCAAATCCATAATCCCCCATGTGAGCCGCATAAGAAGAGACTCTTTGGGCAAGTTCATCCATATCGCAGGTTTTAACAAGAGATAAAAAATAATTTCTTATTATTTTATCAAAATCGTCTGTAATTTTTGCAAGCAAATCCTCATATCCAAAATCAGCATCGTCCTTTCCAAGAGAAGCGTCAAACAAAAATAAAATTAATTTATGGTAACATATTTTACATTCTTCATATTCCTTATTATCAAATTTATCCCGCAGAATCCTAAAATATTGTTTTATGATTTTTAATCCTTCAGAATTGAACTTATAGTCCCATGAAAATGCTCCTTTCCTGGCATCGGATATAAATTTATCAATATCTTCAAGAAGTGTTTTTTCCGTGAGATGATAATGATATTTTACTGTCTTTGTTAATTTCATTGATATATAGAATAATTCGAAATTAATATATTTAACTATGATTCTAACAGACTTAAATAATTCCTCAAAATTGTTTGTTGTTATATTCGGGAGACTTAAAGACAAAAAGAAAATATTTTAGTCTCACGTTATATTTATTTTTTTGATTGTATATCACAACCTTGATAGTAAATCTTTTACTCTTTGGTTTACATCAGCCGGTTTTATTATCTCTAGTTTATATCCGAGCGATTCATATATTCTTTTAATCTTATTTTCTAGCTTTATGGCTTGTTTAAAATTCTCTTTTCTTATTTTGTTCTTTTCTGTTGTTCCAAGATTCTCTATAAAAAATATTTTGTTATATCTTTTTATAGCATTTTTTATTAATCTCGCAGCATGACTTGAAGATTTAATATATGCAAGTCCGTCTGGAATTCCTCTGTCTATGAAAACCCTTTCTATATTTTTAGGTATGTTTTTCTCTCTTTGAATTTGGAGTTTTAAAATTTTTTCTTGAAAATTATTTTTTGTCCAAGGTTTAAGAGTACCTTTTGCTTGTTCCAATCTTATAACATCTTCCGCCGACTCTTTAATTATATATTCTCCAAGTCTTTCCAGTTCTAAAATTAAGGAACTCTTTCCACATCCAGGTCCTCCAATAAGCAATATTCTTTTTGTCATTTTTTCCTCCCGCTTTCGCTTTTATTTAGTTGAAATAAAATAGAAATTATTGTATATTAATATATGTTGTTGGAATAACCACAACACAATATTATATATTAAATTTATTACTCTTTTTCAGAATGAAATCACAAATCACAACAAAAACGAGAAGATCACGAATCACCTTGCATAGCAAGGAGGAAATAGAAATGAAATGGGGTGAAAGAGAATGAACATAAATGAAACATTATGGTTGAAAGAAGCTAAAGGAAAAGAAAATCTTGTGATTGATTCTTCAGGTAGCTTCGTCGAAAAAATGCCGTTCTTCACACCCCATTTCATAAAAGGTCTTGAAAAGAACAAGATAAAAGTCCGGCATCTTGTTCAAAAAAATAAGAATATCCACCCAAGTAAAACTACAAACGTAAGATATTTTAATGGCGAAATAAAAGAAACTCCTCTCGCGACAAATATTTACGGAAATAAGATTGCATTGATTCTGTGGATTGATGTTCCAGAAGCGGTCGTTATAGAAAATAAAGCAGTAGATTCTTATAGAGATTATTTTGAAATTTTATGGAATCAGGCAAAGAAATAATTCAAAACCTTTTCAAGATATCTTCTTCAACTTGATTGAGAGTATCAGACGGAATTACAAAACAATATGGAGATTTAATATCAGTATCCAAACTATCTTTATCTTTCTTATATTCTTTAAATGATTTGCAGAGAATGCTGCTTTGCTTTGTACCGATCTTCGAACAGACAAGCATCCTTGGAATCTCAAGTTTTTTGCTTTTCATCGCTTTTTCAAGTTGATCTAGTGCTTTGCTGAATGAAAGACCAATATCTATCAAGATTAAAGTATGCGCATCAATGCTTTGATTTTTCACAACAACATCTATAAAACTATCTGGAGTAAAATTCTTCTCAGGATCCCATTTTGGCATGCTGGTTGTCATTCCAAATTTATATAATGAAAGACCAGTTTCAGCGATTCCGTCAAAAATAGAAGCGCCTTGAATGACTCTATACGGAATTTTTTTCTTTCTTATTTCTTCAATGATAGTGATATGCGTTGTTGCAGAAAGCGGGGCCCCATAAACTAAAAGCGCAATATTCATCTCTCTTGCCTCAACAATAATCTTTCCAAGTTGGTTCTCAACAAAATCTCTATCTACAATTTTGACTTTTTTCATTATCTTTTCTTCAAGTTTTTCCACTTTATATGGGAAATCAACAGTATAACCTTCTAAGTATATCTTTCTAGAATTTTTTATTGCGTTGAACGCTTCGAAAGAAAACCCCTCTTCATTCAGTCCAAGGCCGATTAAATATAACATGTATATTCCATAAAAAATAACTATATAAAACTTTATCGACAAAGTTCTCAATGCCACTTGAATCAGTAATTGAAGAGATTAATATAAATCAAAGAAAGGGAATTTTTGAATTACCGAAAAGGGTTAAAGAAGATGTCTCGATTAAAAGATGGTTCGATAATGTAGTATCTTTTGAGGAAGTTCCGGTTGTTGTTCGAGAAGAGTCTTATAATATTAATTCTGTTCATAAAAAAATTGGGATGATGCCTTATGAAATCGCAAGAAAACTAACAAGTCCGGGTATTCTTAGACATAAAAAGAGAGAATCAAAATTGAATAAGATATCTCAATTATCATTAGCTCAATTATTCTCTTGGAGCTATCAAAAACCAATTGAAGAGATATTAATAAGCCAAGATTATTTTAAATCCCCCGAGTTCAAGAGATCTACGCCAAAAGTCGAGAGAGTATCATTTCTCTGTAATGCATATGAAGGGACAAGATGGTTTGAAAATTTTAGAAAACATGTTTTTAAAATTTCTGATCAGCCTCCTAAAATCTATTCATGGCAAAGAATTTCAAGGTTTGATGTTGCAGACCTCTTTCTAATAGGAAATGGGAATAAAACATCTCTTGATAAACTCACTTCATTAGGTTTTCTTATCCCGAAAAATAAAAATTTTCAAAGATCGAGCAAGGATAATATTGTGGATAATAAATCTCTTGCCCAGTTAATCGCCTGTCTATATGATACTCCCCTCTCAGAAGTTTTTTCTCACGATTCAAGTTATATTAATTATTTGTCTAGAAACTATCTTGAAAATAAATTGATTCCTTACCTTAAAGAAAATGACATTGATCCATTAGAACCATATACTCTAAAGGAGGCGTCGGAAATAATCAAAAGACCTTTTCTTTCTATTCAATCTGCAGGCATTAAAAATAGAATTAGGCATCTTTTGGAAAAACCGTATCGTGCATTAGGAATAGATTTTGCAATCTATACTCTTAAAGAGACGCAACAATTTAAGTATACTTATAGGGATTTAATAAAGTTATTCGGAGTAAATAAATTAGATCTTAGATTATTGGTAATCAAACCATCTAAAGATATGACTTTTTCGAGACATCATTATGTATATCCCCTTTATGATCTTGTCACTGATAAAGCCAGAAAAATTTATTTTAACGAGGACGAAAAAGATCGTGTTAAAATTATGACATGCAAATATGGTAGCAAGTCTTTGATCCTAACTAGGCAGGCAATTAAATCTTACTTAAGTTCTTACAATATGACCGAATTTACTGAAGAGTGTAGAATCCATATAGAATCTGAATTAGAAAAGAGGGACCAGGGTAAAGATGGATCGTATTCAACAAGAGATTTGACGTTTAGAATAAAAAATAGTAGAATTGAAGGTATTGAGATGTTGAAAAATTAAGACTAAAATGTTTATTTTCAAAGATAATTATATCTCAGAAAGCCTTAAAAACAAAATTAAATTATTGATTATATGTTTAATAAAAAAGATTTGGTGTTGAAAAGATTACAAAATACTTATTGTCGTCTTCGCGCTTCTCAAATTGAGGGGGTCGGAGTTTTCGCGATAAGAGATATACCTCAAGATGTAAACCCATTCGAGGGGATGAGACAAGAAAAGTGGGTAACATTCAAAGTTGAAGAATTACAAAATCTGGATAAAGAAGTCCTGACTTTGATTGATGATTTCTTTGTTATAGAAAAAGATGGAACGGTTAAAATTCCCGTATACGGTCCCAACGGTATGGATATTTCCTTCTTTGTGAATAACTCCGATGACCCTAACATGAAAACAATTGACGATGGATTCACATTTGTTACCTCTCGTTCAATAGAAAAAGGTGAAGAGTTGACAATCTCTTATGCCACTTACGACGATACCCATAATGAAAAGAAATCAAGATACAAATAAATTATCTTAAAATGACGTCCTCCGCACCCTAAAGGTTTGTCCTGCGGGACAAATCGCCAGCGGGCGAGTGCGGTTTCCCGACGTTACGTAAACTGTGTGCTATGATGCTCTGACTGATTCCTGACATAATTTGTTACC
>Ga0210057_1003101_pt1 | contig 23165 bp, 28 predicted proteins | sample CryGeyCG2114_010_2_FD_183968 | JGI IMG/M metagenome (GOLD analysis project Ga0210057, IMG submission 183968) | Groundwater microbial communities from aquifer - Crystal Geyser CG10_big_fil_rev_8/21/14_0.10 (SPAdes) (version 2) | ecosystem: Environmental > Aquatic > Deep subsurface > Groundwater ...
TTCTTCAGAGAAAACATACAAGATAAAAAAGTTCTTGTTGCAGGATCAGGTTTGGGTCATGATTCTTTTGAACTTGCTAAATATAATAAAGAAGTTGCAGGAATAGAAATTTTGTCTGAACTTGTTCGTTATTCTAATAAATTTCTTAGCGATTGTGAGCATACTAATCTTTATTTTAGAAACATAGATTTTTTTAATTTGGATTATAAGAATAAAGCATTTGATGCAGTGATACTAAATATGGGAACAATAGGAAATTTTGAAGATAAACAATCAATAATAAAAGAATTAACTAGGGTGTCAACAAGATTTTATTTTGATTTTTATAAAACAGGAAGTATTGCGCTAGAAAAGAGACTCAAAATGTATCAACAAGAAGCTTGGTTCGATTTGAAGGTAAATGAAGAAAAAATTACAAATAAATTGGGATTTGAATCCGATTCGATTTCTGAAGATAAAATAATTAAATTGGCTAAAGATAATAATTGTGCTGTTAAATTATATTCTTTGACTGATTTTGTAACTATGGCTGAATTATATTGCTAATTAAAACGGTCTATAATTTAACCTTCATGAAATCATAAGCGAGAATTGTATTTTGAAACAAATTCTTGATTTCTTCATCTAAATCATGAAGAGTTTTGTAACGCTGAGAAAAATGTGTCAAAATTAATTTTTTTACGTTAGAGTTATTTGCAATCAAACCAACTTGTTCTGTAGTCATGTGTTTAAATTGAAGAGCTTTTTCCTCTTTACTAGATTCAAACGTTGCTTCGCAAACAAGAACATCCGCATTTTCAGCAAGATCATAACAAGTATTTGTCAAAGTAGTATCAAGAATAAATGCAACTTTCTTTCCTTTTTTAATTGAAGAAACATCGTCTGGATGAACAAGTTTTGAATTAACTTTTACTGATTCTCCTTTTTGAAGTTTGCCGAGTAATGGTCCTTCTTTCAAACCAAATTTACTCGCTTTATCAAGATTTATTTTTCGAGTGTCTTTCTCGATAAAAGTATATCCTAAGCAAGGAGTGGTGTGATCTAGGGATGCGGCTTCAAGCATGTAATCATCATTTTCAAACACAACATTCTTTTGTTTAATATTTAATTCGTTTACTTCAATATTTAATCTAAGATCAAACACACAACTTTGCAATAAATGATTCATGTGTTCCCTTGTTCCTTTTGGTCCATAAACAAGTAGTGTTCCGGGTTCATCTGTATTTCCCATTGTTTGAATAAGTCCAATGAGTCCAGAAACATGGTCTCCATGCCAATGGCTAATTAAAACTTTTTTAACTTTTAATCTGTTTATTCCCGCTATGTTCATTTGACGCTGAGTTCCTTCTCCGCAATCAACAAGAATGCCTTCTCCTTTGTACTCTAGGTAAATCCCTTGCACGTTTCTATCCTTTGTAGGAACCATGCTACTCGTTCCGAGAAAAGTTATTTCAAAAGCCATAATTGGTAAGAATATTTGGAGTTTTTAAAAAGTTTGTTTGTAAAGTAAATCAATATTTAATATCTATATAGAAGATAATTAGTTGGTTGGAATGGATTTATAAACAAAAAAGAATTACTCCTATTGCTAGCCCGGGGCGGTAGCCGTGCCTTGTAACCCAAAACCGGCTTTATGTGGGGGGCGAAGCCTGAGAGGAGGTCTACTCCAGGTAAACAGTCTCAGTCGGCCTGTCGATCTCCTGTCCCTCTTGGTCGTGATTCATAGGAACCTGGTCAGGTCAGGAATGAAGCAGCCATAACTCTGAGTTATGGCGTTTGAGGGGTTGCAGGAAGGAGGAAAGATTGAGAACACACTGTTTGCAGGAAGTTTGATCCACTTTCAGGCGCGCACTTATTTTACTTTATCAAAAGAAATAGACTCTACTTTTTCTAACTTAACCATCTTAACATCGTGATTATAATTTTCTTGATTATGAACTGGTTCTTGTGAAGAAAAAGCACTTCCAGAATACAATAAAACCATGCTGGCAAAACTTATTCCGAAATAAGCTGTTGTTAAATTTCGTTTGTATTGTTCTGGCTTACTTTCTAACCAATCTTCAAATTTATTTATTTTTTCAGAAGTTTTTGTAACAATATTTTTGATGAACTTATTTTCTGGAAGTTCATTTTGTATATGTCTTCTTCTAGCAACTTTAATATCTTCTTTACCAACGAGATCATTGAACAAATGCAAATTATATAAGAAAACTGGCGCACCATATCTGTTAAGTAAAACTCCTGCAGTTGTATTTATTGCAATTCTTGCAGGATCATCATCAGTGATACAATAAACTCCTAAATTTATTATTGTAGAAATAACTGTTGCAACATTTCTATCGTAATTGTTAATTTCTTTTTGAGAAGTATTATCATCAACGTCTAAAAATTTTTCGTAACCTTTTTCTCTTCCGTGAAGCAAAAAAGGAATCCCTAAGTAAAAATATGCTGTCGAAAGAACTCTAGTTCCCACAGAATTTAAAATAGGCATTCCAGAAGCAATTTCTATTCCTGCACGTATTGGATTAATTAAAAGAGTGTTTGCTGTTGCTTCCTCTTTATATTTCCAAATGATGCCGGTGAGAGTTTTTCCTCTTTCTTTTAATTTGAGCTTCATAACTAGATGAATTATAAATTATTTAAAAATATTGTTAATTTACTCACTCAAAAGTAGTTATATCTTATTGTTTTGATATATTTCTTGCACTATCTTTTCTGGAATAAACCACCTAGAAAAAATAAGATTAGGAGATTCACTTAAAGCTATTTTAGTTTTTTCTTCCCCATTCTTTTGAGTATAATCATAACGCTCAGAATCACTCCAAATTGTTGGCATAGATAAAAAAATGGAATCACTGCCTCTTACAAGGTTAACAAGAGTTTCTTTATTCAACGCATAATGTTTATTTATAGCAACGCCCACATTTTGATTGGTAATTCCAACGTCATTTGGAAGAAAAAGATGCGTTTGACCACCAAATCTTTCTATCCACGCAAGATTTCCATCATAATATTTGAATTTTCTCCAAATTAAATTAGGCCCCTTATATTCTGATAATAAAAAAACACAATAATTATATTTTTCTACATCTCCTGTATACAATCCATTTTCATCAGTGTCCCAACCCATAATTATGGAACTGTAGAATCGTTTTTATATTTACTTAATTAAAATAGCAGGTTTTCCTGGTAAGGCATTCTTGGCTTTCTGCTCTTTAGAACTTTCTGCTAACTCTATTATTATTTTTGCACCAAACTCTTTCTTAAAGAAATCAATATGATCTTCTAACAACTTCTTTTCTTCAATTTGAGTTATTTCTTGTTTTGACAACTTTGATGCATCCTTAAAGAAAGAAGGAACTAATTTCATAACTTCTTGACCATATTTTTTCAAATCTGAAGACATAATTTTTTGAATAACCTCAGTCTGATTAAAAGAATCCTTAGTTAATTCTTTAAACATCTTTATCAAGTCATATTTCCAAGTATGCGAAACAATAAATTTAATTTCAGCAGACTTATCAACTTTAATAAGTCTCATTACATCAATAACATCTCCTCTTAAACCTTCTATGATTTCATCAAAATAATCAAGTTTTTCATTAATCTTAGATTCATCAAACTTTGGCCAAGATTCAGCCGAGATGAATGTTTTGTTACCTATATTCTCCCATAACTCTTCTGTAATATGCGGACAGATTGGAGAGAGCAATTTTAAAAATGATTCAAAATCTTTTTTAGATATCTCCTGTTCAAAAGAATCAAACAATTCTCTTATTTTTATTGTTGCAATATTATACTTGAACGATTCAATTAACTCACCAACTTGTTTTATCGTGTTGTGTAATTTACTTTGTGTCTTTTCAGAAGTTTTACCAAATTTAACAGTTTCTGTATAATCAAAAATTCTTTTAATAAATCTAGCACTTCCCTCTGTACCTTGATTGCTCCAATTAATATCCTTATCAGGACTAGCAACAGAAACTAAGAATAATCTTGCAGAATCTAAACCATATTTTTCAGAAATAACTTCAGGTAAAATCACATTACCTTTTGATTTAGACATCTTTTCTCCATCAGGGCCTTGCAACATTCCTTGATTAAATAAATTAATTGCAGGCTCATCAAAATTTAATAAACCAAGATCTCTCAAGAATTTTGTATAAAATCTAATGTAAATCAAATGCATACATGCGTGTTCTTTTCCACCAATGTACTGATCAATAGGACACCAGTAATCGGCTTTCTGTGGACTGAACGGTTGTTCACTGTTTTTCGGATCACTGTATCTCAAGTAGTACCAAGAAGAATTTACAAAAGTATCCATGGTGTCTGTTTCTCTTTTTGCTTTTCCACCGCATTTAGGACAACTTGTGTTCAAGAAGTTTTCATGTTCTCTTAGCGGATTTTCTGCGGATTCAAATTTAACATTATCAGGTAATCTAACTGGCAAATCTTTTTCTTTTACAGGAACTGCTCCACATTTTTCACAATAAACTATCGGAATAGGAGTTCCCCAGAATCTCTGTCTGCTAATTAACCAATCTCTCAATCTATAATTAACAGTTTGTTTTCCAAGATTCTTTTTTTCTAATTCTTTAACAATAACTTTTTTGGCTTCCTCATTATCAAGAGAATCAAATTTATCTGAATTAACTAAAACTCCCGGCTCAGTATATGCTGTTTCTTCTTCTACGTACGTGTTCAAGCCTGTAAGATTATATGGATGAGTCGTCTTTTTTCTAGCTTCATCTAAACTTAACCAAATTGATTCGTGTTGTTTTGATTCAGATGTATCTACTTTTGTTTGAATATCATCAACTAACTCTAGAAGTATTGGCTGGTTAATTTGATGTCTATATATTTTTTTATGATCAACGTACATATGGATATCTATTGGTCCGCCCAGTTTCCTAATTGCTTTGACTTTGTATCCTGTTTCTTCAAATACTTCTCTTTCAGCGGCTTTTTCAGGAGTCTCGTTTTTTTCTATGCCTCCGACAACTGGCGCAACCCAGTTAAATTCTTTCCATTTTAAATACAAAAATTTTTTGTCAGATTTTCTTTGTACAACTGCAGTAATACTTTCACGTTTTATTTCACCCTTATGAACTGTGCCAAATTTTTTCGCAATAACATATTTTATAGGAATTTTATACTTCTTCGCGAATTCAAAATCTCTTTGATCATGAGCAGGAACAGCCATAACCATGCCGCTTCCGTAGTCTGCTAAAACAAAATTACCCGCAAAAACTGGAATCTGCTCGCCGGTGATCGGATGTACTGCGTGGCTGCCGGTAAACACTCCCTGTTTTTCCATTTGATCAACATCTTCTTCTTTCACAGAATGCAAACTTTTAACGAAAGCTTCAACTTTTGTTTTATTTTCTTTAGTTGTCAATTCATTTAATCTAGGATGCTGAGCACTAATCACAAGGAACGTTACGCCCATTAAAGTATCAGGTCTAGTTGTGAAAACTTTCCAATCTTCTCCATTAATTTTAAAAACAATTTCAGCACCATAAGATTTATTGATCCAATTCTTTTGTAATTTTTTGATTAAATCAGGCCAGCCTTCTAACTTATCAATACCGTCGTATAATTCTTCAGCATAAGCAGTTGTCTTGAAAAACCACTGATCTAAGTTTTTTACTTCAACTTCAGTATCTTCATGACGCCAACACTTTCCATTGTGAACTTGTTCATTTGCTAAAACAGTATTACACTTAGCACACCAATTTACTGGAGATGTTTTTTTATATGCTAAACCTTTTTCAAACATCTTTAAAAAAATCCACTGATCCCACTTGTAATAATCTTCCTTGTGAGTCTCAACCATTCTATCCCAATCATAACTTATTCCCAACCCTTTCATTTGCTTAATATAATTCTTAATAGCATCTTCAGTAAATTTTTTTGGATGAGCCTTTGCCTTGATTGCTGCATTTTCTGCAGGTAATCCAAAGGAATCAAAGCCCATAGGATGTAAAACATTAAAACCATTCATCCTCTTATATCTTGCAAAAATATCTCCAATAGTGTAATTCAAAGCGTGACCCATATGCAACCCAGAACTACTAGGATAAGGAAACATCTCAAGAACATAGAACTTCTTTTTAGCGTTTTTCTCTACTTTGAAGATTTTTGAATCTTCCCAACGCTTTTGCCACTTTTCTGCAATCTCTTTCTGAGTCAATCTAGCCATAAAACACTAGTTATAGGTGCTCATTTAAATAAATTATGGGGAGAAAACAAGAAAAAAAGAAAAAATTCAATTATGATATTTTGATTTAAGTATTGCTTTTATCACTTTTGTTGTTTCAAAAGTTTGTCCTGGCGCATTGGAAATTCCGGTATATGTATCAAAAAATAATCTTCCGGAATAAATTTCATCTCCTGCCCTGTTTTTCCAAATTGTTAATTTGATGTCTGAGTCAGGATCTATTCTAAATCTTTTATGTTGTTCAAACCATTCAGTTAAACCCTGTTCAAGATCTTTATCTAAGCTTCCTTTTGATTTATAATTATTAGTTTCACCAAAAAAATGATGATTTGTTTTATCTAATGGATTATTCCAATTAGGGCCTGTAAATCCTGCTGTTTGATCTGTTGCGATTATATCTTGAATATACTTATCAGAATAATCTGTATTTGTCGTTTGTAAATCTTGTATTAACTGTGAAAATTTGTATGGTTTAAATTCAACAAGATGTAATCCTTCTGTCATTCTTGTCCAAAGACCTGTTCTTGGTTTTTTTGAATAATCTGTTTTATTTGATATAATTGTTGAATTTGTTTGAAAATCAAGTCCTACAGAATCCTTTGCAGTATCTGTTCCTTCAAAACAAACGGTAATTCTGTCTGAACTTTTGCTAAATTCTTGATATCTTAAACCTGGACGTCCTATTTCTTGATAAGTGCGCGTTTTTAACTCATTTTCTCTTTGTTCTGCCAATTCTTTAGTATATGGTTGATCATTTAATTTTGTTTTTTTCATATAAAATCACTCTTTTACTACTGATGAGTGATTTATCATTTATATATTTTGCTGAAATTGTTTATGAGAATTATTTTTTTAATTTAACGATTGCCTGGCCAATTATTAAAACAATTAATGAAACTGGAAAAGAAACTAGTGCAGACTCAACACTAATTCCCATAAATACAAATGCCAATACAGAACTTAAAATACCTAGAGTTACGCTTGTTATGATTACTTTAGGATTCAATTTAATCCAGAAGGAAATTAAAGTGGAGGGAAATAAAGCAAAACCCACACCCACAATAGATGTAACCACATTAATTATGTTGCTAAATATTAATGCAACTAAAATTCCTGCAACACCAATTATTATAGTAGATATTTTTGTATTAGCTGTTAATCTCGATTTAGATAATTTTTTGAATCTTCCAAAAAAATCTTTAGATAAACTAGTAGATAAAACAAAAAGAAATGTATCTGCAGAAGACATGACTGCAGCGAATAATAAAACCAATCCTATTCCCAACAGATAACCTGAGAGTAATTTCTGAAATCCTACAACTAAAGCAGTAGTTGGAACGATATTGGGAAAGTTTGATTTTACAGACAATCCAATCAAAACAACTAAAATTCCAAGAAATAAGAATATGATTCCTGTTAGAATCAAAGAATTTCTAGCAACTTTCTCACTTTTTGCAGCATAAATTCTTTGCCAGAATTCTGCACCAAGGGTCATAATCATAAATCCATAAATAAGAAAGCCAATAATAGTTACGGGGCCTGCAGCAAACAAATTAAGATCAGAGGAAGGTATGGTTCTCGCATGTGAGAATATATTGAATGATAAAACAACAAGTAATAAAATTATGATATACTGAAATACGTCAGTTTTAACAACCGCTTCAAATCCTGCTGCAAAAATATAAATGATAATTACGGAACCAATTAAAAGTACAGATAACATATAAGGCATTGAGGTTAAAGTGGACAAGACTATTCCTCCTGCAATCAATTGAACTATTAAATATCCAAAATAAATAAAAAACATAATTATTGCAACCAATAATCCTACTTTTTGTCCAAACTTTTCGTAAAAATAATCTGAAAAAGTATAATGTTTATGCTTATCAGCAAATTTTTTTATTTTAGGCACAAGTGCTGCCAGTAAGAAACAGCCCAAGGTTGTACTAAGGAATGCCCATAATGTTGAAATTCCATAATTAAACACAAAGCTCATAGTTACAATAATGGCTGTGCCTCCAAATAAACTAGCCAACATCGTTCCAGTCAATGCAAAAGTTCCAAGTTTTCTATTTGCTAGCAAAAACCCTTCATCATCCTCCCCTTTTTTTGCACTAAAGCCTATGTATAAAACTAGAATAAAATACAACACAATTAATATTATGCTGAACGTATCTATCATGCTACGTCCTTAAGAGTCGGTGTTTAAATAAATTGCGGGGCTTTAGAATTATTTTGTTTCTTTAAGAATCCAAGACTCGTAATCCTCATTTGCTTCAACATTAAGTTTCATAATGCAGGGAGTCTCATAAGGATGAATTTTCTTAATCTCATTCTTTAATTTAATCCAATTTTCATTTTTTGTTTTTAACAAAGAAACAATCTCATCAGAAGTTTCAATGCTTCCTTTCCACCAATAAGAACTAGAAATAGGAAAAAAATTTGCACAAGCAATAAGTTTCTTCTCAAGCAAATGTGAAGCAATCTTTTTGGCTTCTTCAAGATTCTTATGAGTTACATAAACAATTATGAATGACATACTTAATAGAAGGTTTGAGAGTTTAAATAAATTATGGGGAAAAACTAAGTTTACTGAAGCTTATAGATAATTATTGTTAGTACGAGAAAGATTAATGTAAAAACTGCGAAGAAAATAAACTGTTGTTCAAAGGTAGGATAAATTTTGCTAATAAAACTTAAGCTTCCTACAAAAAGCGCAGATACTAATCCTGCACTTACAGAAAGCCAAAAACTCTTACGTGTTTCTTTATTTTCTTTAGAAGTTATTCTATTCATAAAGATAAAGAATCAACAAGAAATATTTAAAATTTCTTGAATTTGCCTGCGATTTCTGCTAGATCAACGTGGCCAAGGAATAATCCTCTGCAACAAATTCTGTCCAAACCAAGATCATCCATGACTTTCTTTCTGTCTTCAGTCTTAACTCTGTCCAAATATTTCTCCCAAAGGTGACCTACTGGTTTTCCGCAACTGAAACATCTTACTGGTATAATCATGTTATCAACTCATCTGTACGATTTTTGTCTCTTAGCTCTAGCTTGTCCGTGACTATTTGGTTTTGAAGATTCTTTTCTTCTAACATCAGCAACTAATAGTTGTCTGTCGTAATCAAGGAAAACTTGTTTAAGAGTATTATCGTGTTCTGCCAAAGCTTTAGCAAGAGCAAGTCTAACAGCATCAGCTTGACCTGTAACTCCTCCACCTCTAACTTTTATTCTAACATTAACACCTTTAGCTCTAGCACCTGCTAAAATCAAAGGTTCTTGAATTCTTAACTTAGCCATTTCAGGAGAATAAACATCAATTGAAATATTATTAATAGTAACAGTGCCTTTACCAGCTTTTAATGAAGCTCTAGCAATAGCTTGTTTTCTCTTTCCGCTTGTATTTATGGTTTTTTTATTAGTCATCTTTATTCAACCTTTGCACCTAATTGCTTACTTATTTCTTTAATTCTGATAAACTTTGCAGGAGAATTATTAACATTCATATCATCAAAAGTTAATAACTTTTCTTTTTTGAATTCTTCAGGAACTCCAACATAACACTTAACTCTTGCAAGAGCTTCTTTTCCTCTAGGATTCTTGTAAGGTAACATTCCTCTTACAACTCTCTTAACAAGTCTTTCAGGAGTTCTAGGAAAAAAAGGACCAATTAATGCAGGACCCATAATTCTTCTTCTATTATATTCAGTTAAAATTTCTTTAGGCTTACCAGTAATAACTGCTTGTTCAGCATTAACTATTCTGATTTCTTCACCAAGTAATGCTTTTTTAGCAGCTAAAGCTGACATTCTTCCTAAAATTAAATCTTTTGCATCTATTATCATCATTTCAATCATCCTATAATCTTTAAATTTTTACCCTCAGGGTTCTTCTTCATTAATTCACTAATAGTAAGAGCTTTACCCTTAGCATTAATTTTTTTCAAAGCATCATCTGAGAAACCATAAGCAGCAACATTCAACTTGTGATTTAAGTCGCCGGTTCCCAAAACTTTACCAGGTACAATGATAAAATCATCTTCCTTAGAGTATTTTGATAACTTGTAAACATTAACAATTCTTCTACTTCTAGTAGCTTTTTCAAGATCTTCAGCAACTCTCTTCCAAATATTTACTTTCTTATCTATAGAGAGCTTCTTCAAATCTGAAACTAAGCTTTTCAATTCTTCGTTTTTACGTGAAATTTTTGCCATTTTTCTTATCACTTTGTTTTGATTTTGATTCATGCGGGGGACGAGGTTCGAACTCGCGCACCCACTAAGGGACTAGCCCCTCAAGCTAGCGCATTTGACCAGGCTCTGCCACCCCCGCGTGAATGAGCGGGATTAAGACCTTATATGTCCTTAACCAATTTCTTGAACTCGTCAAGTTGCGCGTCGTATTGTTTAATACCTTCTTCAACTATTTCTTCAGGGGATAATTGACCCCATGATTCAATTGTGAAAATGAAATCAGTTTGATTTTCTGAATATTCAATTTTTACTATGTCTTCACAAATATCTTTGCAAGCATCAATTAATTCTGCTGTATCAATTTTGTCTGCATCAATTGTTCCTTTTGATTTTATTTGTGAAGGATATTTATTTATGAATTCAGCAAATTTAGCTGATTTATTATTAACAGTAATCTTTGGTTTGTAATAGTAACTTACAAGTCCTGTTGACCACTTTGCATGATCTCTACCGAAACCAAGATGAGCTGTAGCAACAAACTCTAATTCTTGATGATCAAGTAAAACAGTAATAGGAGTCTCTGGGTAAACAGGAACTATTTTTGAATCACTTGATTTTAATTCTGAAGCGTAAACAATTTTTGGACCAACTGTTTTTAGTGTAAGAGTTGCATGAGTCGCTGCTGATTCAGGAGCTCCTTTTTCAGGAACATTGTATGATTTAAGATCAGTCTTCAAAGCAAGTAAACCAAGTCTGTGTGCAATCATTTCATCGTATAATGAAGATGAATTTTGTCTGAACTCAACTGTTGAAATAGCCATTGTCGGAACGTGAGTCATGAATACTCTTCTTAACGTGTTAATATAAGCAGGAGTTGTACCACTAACATCAAAAGTTAGTTTTCCTTTCTTTTTCTTAACAAGTGTTAATTTCATCTTAAACTCTCCTTCCTCTTCTTCCACCTTTCTTTCTACATCCGCCGTGTGGTAAAGGTGTAACATCTTCAATTAATCCAATTCTTAATCCTCTTCTGGATAAAGCTCTAACTGCTGCTTGTGCACCAGGACCAGGATTAGTAGGACCATTGTGACCGCCAGGAGCTCTTATCTTTACATGAACTCCATCGATTCCTTTGTCCATTGCAAGTTCAGCTGCTTTTTTAGCAACAACCATTGCAGTAGTAGGACTACTTTCTAATCTATGAGATTTAACCATTTGACCACCAGATGCAAGAGCTAAAGTCTCAGATCCAGTTACATCAGTAATGTGAACTATAGTATTATTGTAAGATGCATAAATATTTGCAACTCCCCATCTTGTTTTTCTTTCGTCTTTCATCAGTTTTCACCTTCGACTGTTTCAGCAGGAACTGCTTTAGTTTCTTCTACAGTTGCTGCACCTTTTTTCTTAGGTGTAGGAGCATGCTCAGGAGTAATTCTTTCAGGATGATCAGCTTTAGCAAAAGTAGATCCTCCATAGAAATCAATACTCGATTCTTCAGATAATCTTACAAAGTATCCTGGCGCAGTTATCTTTTTACCTTTAATCATGATGTGTTTGTGTGTAATCATTTGTCTAGCTTGTTTCATTGTTCTAGCTAAACCTTTTTTGAAAACAATTGTTTGTAATCTTCTATCAAGAAGTTTTTCAAGATTTAAACCAAGAATCTCATCAAGAGTCTCAGTTTGTATTAAATTGTAAGCCTTTAATTTGTCAAGAAGTTGCTTTCTTTCTTTTTCAGCTTGATCTCCTTTTGAAGCAATAAGACCTTTAGCATTATCCTTGAATGTTTTTAATTTACTTCCAGCTTTCCATAGTTCCTTTTTATTAACAAGACCATAGTTTTGCATCAAAGGTTTTTCTGTTGCAAGTCTTTCCTTTTCCCAAGGGTGCATAGGTGTGCTATATTTGTTTGTGATTCTTTTAGGATCTCCCATTTTTAATTACCTTACTTTCTTATACTGGTCTTTTTCTTTACGCCAAGACCTTTACCTTTATTCTTTCTGAAGTTAGATTTGGTTCTTTGACCTCTAACAGGTAATCCCCATTGATGTCTAAGACCTTTGTATATCTTTAACTTCTTCATTCTCTTAAGATCGTTATCTTTTTCATAATCAAGATCTGCATTAAGTAAATGAGTATCAACGCCGGTTTCATAATCTTTTCTTCTATTTAATAACCAAACAGGAACATGATTGCTAGTAGGATTTTTAAGAGCTTCATCTATTTTTTCAACTTCAGCATCAGAAAGATCCCCTGCTTTTTTAATTTTAGAAACTCCCGCTATTGAAAGAGCCATATTTGCATACATAACATCTACGCCCTTAATCTTTTTCATAGCAACTAATATTTGCTTTTCTCCTTTAAGATCAGTACTTGCAATTCTTACAATGTGTCTAAATTCACTCATTTTTATCCTCGAACACTGAGTATATGGCGCCTAGAGAATGAGAAAAATCATCATTCGCCCTATGCGCTGTTAACTCGGACGTTAATCAAAGGAATAATTAATGATTTATAAATGTTTTTATGACTTACCTTTTTGGCCACTATGCTCTATTTGATGCATAACTACATCAGCGAGTGTTTTTAGAATTAAAAAGAAAGGCAGCGCTAATCCTCCGAGAAATAAACCAAAAATAATAATTAAGTGCATAGGAATTATCCTCGCGTAAGGAAAAGACATTAATTTAGATATTGATCTATTAGATTCTTTTTTTCTGCTAATTATAAAAGATATTAAATGATTAACAAAAAGAAAAATAATACTAATAGAAAAAAATAATATATTTGAAAACGTAAAAGAGTTTTTATCTGCAAAAAGATAACCTGCAGTAAATACACTCAAGAAAATAAAATATATTAAATGAAAAAAGCCATAATGGAAGATAAAAAACAACCCTGTGCCGATACCTCCAACGTTTTTCTTAGTACCATTAACAAACAGTTCTGTTTTTTCTTTAGAAAGAAAAATTTTGATTGCAGTAAAAAAACCAATAAATATGCTTTGAAACCAGTAAAGCCAAAGTACAATCATGATATTCCAAGATTCTATGACTGCAAACACTATTATTATCAAATTGGTTATAATGAGAGACCATAAAGAAAAATCGTGCTCTTTAAACAAAAACTCGTGATTAAGCTTATTAAACAACGTCATGATTCTTGAGAATGATATTTATATATAAATATTCTTGCAGAAATAATTGTAAAAATCATTCTATGCAGATTCCTAAAGCAGATCTGTAATTACTTCAACAGTATAATTTCTACCAATCTTTTCGCGTTTTACAACTTTTTTATACTCTAAATTAGTCATGATTGCAGAAACTTTAGACTTAGACCAAGACAAATCGTTCACAATGTTTTTTTGATTCATCTTATTGTTGTTCTTTTTTAATAATTCAAGAACTTTTTTCTCATCAGGACTTAATAATGATGAAGGAGAATAAATATCATAATCTTTCATTTTTGAGTTCTTATAATGCTTTTGAATCAGAATTCCTCCAATACCTCCTAGTAAAAATAAAACTAAACTTATAACTAAAACCGGCCACTCAGTCAATTCATTGCCAAATTCACTTGCCAAGTTTTCAGTCGACTCATGATTTGAATAACTTACATAATATCTTGATGGAAGAACAGGATCTTTTTGAAGCCATTTAACTATTATGTGTTCTCCGTCTGTGCTAATTCCGCTAGCCGAAGGAACAATAGAGGGTTCTAATGAATTATTTGATTTAATTACATACCCTATTGGTAATTTAACGTCGTAATCAAGAACTGATGGAACAACTGGAAAATTTAGAGTTCTAGAAAATGTATATACATCACTTCCCTCAAAATTTACTACATCTTTAATTGTGTACTCGATTTTGAACAAACAAGTTTGACAATTAAGTGGTAAATTTAGAACGTTAGTATCTATAGGAAATTTATTGTTATTTAATTTTAAATCAAAAGCATTTGCAGGAAGTGTAAACGTAAAAACTTTATCTGTGTTGTTAGAAATATTAATTATAAAAGATTCTTGAATTGAGTTATCTTCATTAATCAAATCTTCAAGATGAACACTATTAACAGTCATCGCAGAAACATTTCCGACAATAACTAAAGTAAAAATGATGCTCATAAAGAACAATATTCCTAATTGCGTTTTTTTCATAATAGTTAAAGAATAGTTCAGAACTATATAAAATTAATTATTTTTTTGATAAAAACTGATGACTTTTCGCATTATGGTTCTGAACCTTCAAACTAGCATATTGTAACAATAGAAGCGTTTTAAACGAAACATTCTAATCATTGTTCTCGTGGTTTACACAGATGTATTATATATAATCTTGATTATCAAATAGCATAAAAATACAAAAAAACACGTTACAAAGGAGGTAACCAAAATGGAAAAAACAACAAAAAAATTGACAAATGTCTTAGACTTTATTGGTAAGACGACCAAAGTTTTAGGAGTACTCTTTATAGTTGCAGTATTTGTAATTATATCAACTCAGAAAACACTTGCCGATGATGATCATGATTACGGCGGAAGCGAACATGAATCAAATAATTATGATGACGATTATGGATCGTATAGTAATCACGAATCAGATGATGATGGTTGGGATTTTAGTGATGATTTTAGATATGAACCTCAAGTATATGACCAAGTAATTCAAGAAGAAATTCCTGTACCTATAATAGTTGATCCAGTAAATGACACTAATTTAACTGTTAATCAAACAATAAATTTAGCTTTGTTTGATGATGACGATGGAGATGGAGTAATAAACAAAAATGATCTTTATCCAGGACAAAATGATGCACTGTATGTTGACTCAGATGGTGACGGGATTGTAGATTTCTACGATCAATATCCAGGATTAGATGATAAATACTTCGAGACAAACCAGTCAAATGTAACCGCTCAACAAGAAATTCAAATTCAACAAGAAGAAGGATTATTTCTAAAATTTTTGAAATTATTTGGGCTGGCATAAATGAATAAGAAAGGATAAGAATGAATGAGCCTGAATAAGTCTCAAAAGGACAAAAATTAAAAATATGGACGGCCATAAGCTGTAAGGAGGAACTAAAATGACAAAATACAAAATAATATACGACCAAAAATCTTGCATAGGTGCAGGAGAATGTGAAGCACTATCAAAAGAGTTGTGGAAAATGAACACAAAAGGAAAAGCTGAATTGAAAGGCGCGAAACTTAATGAAACAACTGGAAAATATGAACTAGAAATAGATGAAGCGGAAGCAAAAAAACAAAATCTAGTTGTAGGAAGTTGTCCTGTAGGTTGTATAAAGATAGAAAAAACAAATTAAGTTTGTTAAGGAATAAAAAAATAATATTTAAGAGAGGAAATACTATGAATACAATTGCAGAATTAATTAAAAGAGATCAGAATGTCCCGGAAGTAATAAAATTTAAGTTTAAACTTGAAAATAATTTAGAATACCTTCCAGGACAATACATAATGATTTCCTTTCCTGACAGTCCGGAACAAAAAAGAGCTTTTTCAATTATGGATTATTCAAGAGAGGAAAAAATTTTAGATCTCGGAATAAAAATTCATGGAGATTTTACAAAAAGATTATCTGAGTCAAAGATTGGAACAAAGCTAAATCTCTCAGGACCTTTTGGTAGATTTAGAATAAAAGATTCGCATAAAAAAAATGTGTTCATAGCTGGAGGAATAGGTATAACTCCTGTATTTAACATGATTAAATATGCTGATTTATCTTCAGAAAATAATTATCTTTTGTATTCTTCGAGAACCAAAAAAGATATGCCGTTTTTTGAAGAAGTTTCAGAACTTTCTGACAACAAAGTAAAAAAATGTCTATTTTTTACAAGAAGTCAAGAAGCAGAAGGAAAAAATGAACACATAACTTGCGAAAGTATAATTGGTGTGGATAATTCTTTGGCTCAAAACAAAGAAGAAGTCTTTTTCTATATTTGCGGACCTAACAAAATGATAGATGCATTAAGGACGCAGCTTTTAGAAAAAGGATATCTCGATGAGAACATAATTAGCGAGGAATTCTAAAATGATTGAGCTAAAAAAAGAATATGCTCTATTTGGAAATAAAATTGAAATTGTTATTTATATAGAGGATACTTTTTTAGGAGAAGATATATTAGAAGAACTGTATCTAGAAGCAAAAAGATTACAAAAAATATTCAATTTGTATGATTCAAAAAGCGAATTATCTAAATTAAACGAGCAAAGAGAAATAGAAGCATCGAATCATTTGATTCATGTATTAAAAAAGGCACTAGTATTTTCAGAGTATACTTCAGGAGAATATGATGTAGCTCAAGGAAAAAGAATACTTGCAAGAAAAAAAGGAGAAAAACTGCCGGAGACAAATTGTTCGTATAAAGATATAATAATAATTGGAAACAAAGTCAAATTAGAAAACAAAGATGTTCTTGTAGATTTAGGAAGTTTAGCAAAAGGATATATTACGGATGTTCTAGCTAACTCACTGAAAGAACGAGGAATAGAAGAAGGTTTCATAGATTCAAGAGGAGATATGATTGCTTTTGGAGAAAGAGGAGAACTAATAAATATACAGCACCCTCGGAAACAGGGGCAAATGTTGGCTGAATTCTATGTAAAGAATAAAGCCATAGCGACATCAGGAGATTACAATCAATACGATAAACACTACGAACAAAGCCACATAGTTGGAAAAAAACAAACAATTTCAGTAACAGTATTATGTGAAAAATTGGAAGATGCCGACGTTATTGCTACGTGTCTAATGCTTCTTAATAAAACTGAACAACAAGAGTTTTTAAAAAAGGTAGATTGTTCCGCAATAATAATAAATGAGGAAGAAGGAATACTTACAAAATCAATAACACATGATTTAGAAATAGCGGTGACATTATGAACAAAAAAATACTATACTCTGCGTTGCTAGGAATACCTTTTATGATTGCATTCATAATATTGTCAAATTCAATAAAAACTACAGAATACATTTGGCTTCAAACAAGAGTTTTTGGACTGATTGCTTTCTTTGCGTTGTTTCTTACTGTAGTAATAGGAGAACTGAGATTACTTTCAAAAATAAAAGCAAACTTTGTTTTATTCAAATATCACGTACCTATAGCAATATTTTCAACAGTAATAGTATTAATGCACTTTATATCTGCAGTTTTTGATAAGTTCAAATGGGGGAAAACATTAGCGTTTACACAATTTTTAGGATTTTCCTTTTCAGATAAATGGGTTGTGCTATTATCTCTAGGAACACTTGCTTTTTATTTCATGTTAATAGTAGGCATAACTTCCTCAAAAGGAATGATACAAAGAATAGGATACAAGAAATGGAAGCTAATACACTATTTTAGTTATGTGGCTTTTTTATTTGCATATATACATAGTATTAATTTGGGCACAGATATAAAGAGTGTAGAGGTAGGGTTTATACTAAAACCCATATTCATAATTATGTTTATATTTGTATTAGCATTGTTGATAACAAGAATATTGAATGCATACAAATTATTTTCAGATCAAATTGAAATAAATATTGCTGCAGTATTTTTTATACTTTTATTATTAGGAAGTGTGTTTATCATAAAGGCGTATGTGGAAGGAACAGAGAAACTAACGGAGCTATCAAATTCAGTTACAGCCACGAATACAGACATTAATTCAATTCAAATAGAAAATCAAAACTTGCTTGATCAAGGCTTGCTTTTGAATCAGCAAATAGGATTGTTGTTAACAAGCGCAACAAGGTGAAAAAAATGGAAGAACAACAAGAAGAACCAAAGAGTACTTTGAAAAAAACGATGCTGATCTTAGGGATAGTTTTACTCGTAGCTGGATACTTTTTAAGCACGGTATTAATAGTCCAAGATTTGGGTCAGAAACAAAAAGTTTTGGAACAAAAAGTTGATATTCTTTCTGCTAGAAAAGAAGAATTATTAACTATGAAACAAAACTTAACTATGTTAAGAGAAGAGTTGAAGACTACATTAAATCAACTTAATACACAAGGGCAACTTGATGCAATAAATGCTATGAAATTATCGGAACAACAGAAGCAAGAATTGCTTATACAACAACAACTTGCACAGGCACAAGCATCTCAGGCAGCAGCGCAAGCACAAGCTCAACAACAAGCAGCTAAAACAACAACTACTACAACCACCACTCCTAAACCTGCACCTGTTAGAGTAACTCGCGCATCATAGAATATTTTTTTCTTTTATTATTAATTTATTATATTGTTTCTAGAAAGTGTACTTAGGAGTAATATCTGTAGGTGCGTCCTTTAATCTTGCAATTATTTCTTTTATTCCAGGAGTTAAATCCCTATACATATCAACAAAGTCTTTAGCTTTTTCATAATCTCCTTCTGCTTGAATCAACAAAATCATTTCTGCAAGAGATGTAAAACATTGTTCTATTGGCTCATATCTTATGAAGAATTTTCTAGTTTTATTATTATATCTAAGACAATTCTGTTCCATCAAATAATTTAAAACAATTAAATTTGCTCCTGCATGAGCTTCATGAAATCCAAAACGAATAGATCTAAAAATTCCGCCCACAAAGGAAGTTATAATTTTCTTTACAAATTCTTCTGTGTAAACTTTTTTATTACGGAGATAAATGGCATTGAAAACTCCAAGTACGTCAGCTTTCGCTTCTTCTATTGTAGGATACAAATCTTTTAATGCAGTATTAACTGAAACTTTTTCGCCGTTCAAAGTAATAATTCCCGGTCCAATTCCATGAGAAATTTCGTGCAATAAAATGTGTGTAAAATAAGAATCAAAATCAGTGTGTTTCAAAGTTTCTTCATCAAATATTTCCTTAATAATAGGGGTCATACAATGTTCATATTTCGCTTTTGCAATATTTTTTAGAAGGACTTTTTTTGAACCTTTAAGTTCTTTTACCTTTTCATCATTAGGTAAATTAAATGCTGTGAAATGAATCCCTGCACGGTTATCTCCTGCAGAAAAAACTTCATCAATAACCACAATAGGTGAACTATTTCCTTTAGTGCTTGATTTATACTTAGGAGGTAAAGGAAGATTCTTATCTAATTCGTCCACTTTTTCTTCTAAAAATTTCAAATCCGAACTAGCTCTTTTATCTACAATTCCTATGACCGCTTCAAACGTTGCTTTTAATCCAAGTAACCCATCTAGATAAACTTCATATGGACCGAATAATGCTTCGATATTAGTTTCTTTTAAGTCAATCCAGGCAACATCACTATCAAAATAATTATTTGACAGTAAACTTTTAGAAATTTTTTCAAGATAATCTTTTAGACTAGAATTATCTGCAAAGGTAGATGCTTCAAGTAATAATTTTGCAATTATTTTCAATTCATCTTTGTATGCTTCTGAGTAAGGAATTGCAACCAGAACATTATTTTTTCTTCTAATTAAAGAGTAAGGGGTTGTGAAAGAATCTTTCTTTTTAGGATTCTTTTTGATAAATTCTTCAAACTCAACTATAGTCATATCTGCTGGATAAAAATTAGCACCCTTTAATTTTATTTGACCTTCAATAAATGGGCTGTGCGTAACAGTATCAAAAGGTGCACAATGAATCTCAAACATTTTTAATGAATCTTCCTTGTCTGTTCCTCTAAGAAGTTCTAATTCTTTTTTTAACTCGAGATTTTTCGGATGAACTTGATCTAGAAAAATTTCGTGAATGAGCTTGGCTGCATCCACGAGTTTGAATAAAAGCTTTTTCTCCTTAGCATTTAAACTTTTTAAGTCAGGCTTAATCTCAATTTCTTTAAATTTGCTAAGTTCTTTTTTAAGATCCATTTTTATAAATGGCCCTTCGCTTTCTCCATAAGTGGAAGAACTGCTGCAACCTCATCTTTATTCATTCTTCCTAATTTTGAAAATACCCATTCATTACTCTCTTGATTTCTATTTTCTCTAGAAAGTTGAAGTTTAGGCTGACCACTATTATATGAGAAAACTGCTACTCTAATTCTTGTCATCTCAAATTCTGCTGTTTCACCAAAAATTTCTTTATCTAAACTCTTGTCAAATGCCATTTTTTTATTCCTCCTAAAAAAGATAAGAACGAGACATCTTATTAAAAGTTTATTGATTTTCGATATAAACAAAACTGTTATTAATAAACGAACATTATTCATATTGCCAATGATGAGGTTATTCCCGGCTGACATGTGATGAAAACGAGTAACTGCTGAGGTATTTTATTTTAAAAGAGTGAGTTTATGGAAAAAATTGAAAAAACACACAAAAAAAGATACACCATAGTGTACACAAAAAATGAATGTATAGGTGCATTTGCGTGTGTTGCTGCAGAACCAGATACTTGGAAACAAGTAGAAGATCGAGATAAAGCAGATTTAATTGGCGGAATCTTAAAAATGGGCGACGAAGAAGAAGTATATGTAAAAGAAGTGGATGAACTAAATAACAACCTTGAAGCGGCGCAATCTTGTCCTGTAAACTGTATTCATATAATAGATAATCAAACAGGAAGAAAAATAATATAAACAGATAAAATAATAATCTTTAGTTTTAGTTATAATTATATTGTTATTAAAAAAAGAGGTGTGCGTATGAAGATAGTTTTTTTTGAAATGGAAGAAAGACAAATACAGTACTTTAATGAAAAAATAGTGGGGCACGATGTTGAATATCACACAGAATCCTTACAAGATGCAAAAGGAGACTCATTCTATGATGCAGATATACTTTGTGTATTTGTGTTTTCAAGAGTAACCAGCAAAGAAATTGCTAAATTTAAGAATTTAAAGTTTATTGCTACAATGAGCACAGGTTGTGATCACATAGATGTTGAAGAATGCGAGGAAAGAGGAATATCTGTTTGCAATGTTCCAGCATATGGAGATAATACGGTTGCTGAGCACGCATTTGGTCTGATTCTAAGTTTATCAAGACAAATTCACAAAGCTTATTTGAGAACAACAAAAAAAGAATTTGAATACGAAGGATTACTCGGATTTGACTTGAAAGGTAAAACTCTTGGAGTTCTAGGAACAGGAAGAATAGGCCAAAATTCTATAAAAATGGGGAATGGCTTCTCAATGAATGTAGTTGCTTACGATGTTTTTCAAAGACCTGAATTGCAAACACAATTAGGATTCAAATATGTTTCATTAGATGAATTATTGGTGCAATCAGATATAATAACAATACATGTCCCTCTATTAAAAGAAACAACACACATGATAAACAAAGAAACAATAGCGAAGATGAAAAGAGGAGTTTACATAATAAATACTGCTCGCGGACAAATAATAAACACAAGAGATTTGATACTCGGTTTAGAATCAGGATATATAGGTGGTGCAGGAATAGATGTACTTGAAGGAGAACTATTCTTGAAAAAAATATTAACGCCAAAAACATCAGAAGAAAAAGAATTAGTAAAAGAAGCCCATGAATTAATGAAACTTCCTAATGTAATAGTCACTCCACATCTTGCATTCTACAGCAAAGAAGGAGTACAAAGGATCATGGATGCAACTCTTGACAACATATTTGACTACATAGAAAACAGAGGGCTAAGAAATAAAGTTAAACTTTAAATTTTAGTCGTTCAAAAGGTTTATATACCTGGATTGAGTCACAAAATCATGGTAGGATTCAGCACAGTTTACTTCGGAAACACAATTCTAAGCTATTTAATCGCTTTAGGAGTAGTTGCAGGAAGTATAGTCGCTGGAAAAATACTTTACTGGTTAATATCTAATGTTGTGAAAGTATTTACGCAGAAAACAGAAACAAAACTTGACGATATTTTAATAGAAGCTTTACAGGGTCCGGCAATATTCTTTTTATTTTACGTAGGATTCAATTATGCATACAGATTATTATCTTTTCCAGAACATGTGATGACTATATTTGGAAACATTGCGTATATACTGTTAGCAATAAATGTGGCTTGGTTATTAATTAACATAGTTGACGCGATAATACAAGAGTACTTTGCAAAAATTGCTGCAAAAACCAAATCAGACATAGATGATCAATTAATGCCGATAGTAAGAACTCTTGTGAAAGTAATCATAGTAATAATTGCAATAATCTCAATTCTTGATAATATGGGTTTTGATATTGCAAGTTTATTGGCAGGACTTGGAATAGGAGGTTTAGCCTTTGCATTAGCTGCACAAGATACTCTAAAGAATTTGTTCGGGGGAATAACTATATTTGCTGATAAACCTTTCAAAGTAGGAGATAGAATAAAACTGGATGATTCTCGAGATGGATTTGTAAGAACAATAGGTGTAAGGAGTACAATTTTAGAAACTTTTGATGGAACACAAATAATAGTTCCGAACGCAAAGATTACGGATTCAATACTAGAAAATATTTCAAGAGAAAGTGCTAGAAGAGTAAAAGCTTCTGTTGGAGTTGAATACGGAACTTCCATGAAAAAAATGGAAGAGGCAATAAAAATAATAAAAGAAATAATAGTGAAGAACAAAGATACAGAGGATAGATCTTTTGTGACTTTTGACGGATTTGGAGACTTCTCTTTAAACATACAAATAATTTACTGGATTAAAAACAAAGATAATATTCTAATTGCAAAACACAATATAAACATGGAAATAAAGAAACAATTTGAAAAAGCAAAGATAAATATGGCTTTCCCAACAAGTACAGTTTACTTGAAAAAGGGGAAGTAAAAAACATTTTATTCAAATAAATATTCCTTCTGGAGCGATA
>Ga0210057_1003102_pt1 | contig 23165 bp, 22 predicted proteins | sample CryGeyCG2114_010_2_FD_183968 | JGI IMG/M metagenome (GOLD analysis project Ga0210057, IMG submission 183968) | Groundwater microbial communities from aquifer - Crystal Geyser CG10_big_fil_rev_8/21/14_0.10 (SPAdes) (version 2) | ecosystem: Environmental > Aquatic > Deep subsurface > Groundwater ...
TTAATAATTATCTCTAAAAATTATGAGCGAAAATGAATCCTACCAGCGCTCCTCTTGGGACGAATATTTCATGGAAATTGCTAACACTGTGGCCAAGCGGGCTACTTGTGACCGGGGTCGCAGCGGTTGTGTTATTGCTCGCGACAAACAATTGCTAGTCAGTGGTTATGTTGGCAGTCCCAAAGGATTACCCCATTGTGATGACATTGGACATCAAATGAAAAAAACCATTCACGAGGATGGAAGTGTCACCCAGCATTGCGTTCGCACTGTGCACGCCGAACAAAACGCCATTTGTCAGGCAGCCAAATTAGGAATTTCTTTGCAAGGAGCCACACTGTACTGCCGCATGACCCCTTGCCGCACCTGTGCCATGCTCATCATCAACTGCGGCATCGTGCGTGTCGTCTGTGAAAAAAAATATCATGCCGGATCCGAGTCAGAAAAAATGTTTAAGCTCACCGGAATTACCCTAGAATACGAGAACGATGAGATACTACAATATGACAAACAATAATCATTTTTAAAATAAATATTAATTACATATTTATGGCTAAAATTTTTGTGTATGATGAGTTCGGTCCCGAGGACACCGCGATGATGCAGGCCCTTTATTCTCGTAGCCCCAAAAGTGTAGTGGAGCATGTCGAAAAAGTGAAACAAAGTGGTTCTGGTAAATTCATGGAAACTTTTTATGTCGGCTACGGCCACATGAGTATTGCCGATTGCGGTTCGACCACTATTTTTATTGAACAATTAAGCATGTTAGCCGACAAAGCTATCCAAGACAATCAATTATATTCCGGTCAAGAAACTTCTACTCGCTATATTGATATGAGCCAGCAAGCTATCGTTGATCCGCTGGCGACACCGGAATCGAAAGCGATTCACGACAAATGGATGGCTTTTTATATTGACAACCAAGAAGCGGTCCAAAACTTTATCAAACAAAAATATCCTAAGAAAGACGAAGAAGACGAAGCCGTTTATGAAAAAGCCATCAAAGCTAGAACTTTTGATACCATGCGTGGCTTCTTGCCTGCTGGCATTACTACTCAATTAAGTTGGCACACCAATTTGCGCCAAGCTTGGGACAAATTGTCATTGTTGCGCCATCATCCCTTGTCCGAGGTCAAAGATATTGCTAATGACATGCTGGGTAAACTGAAAGAAAAATATGCTCATAGTTTCAGTCATCAATTATTTGAAGAGCAAGAAACCTATCGGGGCTATACTGTTTCCAAACATACCTATTTTCAACCAGAGACTAGTGTTCCCTTCAAAATGTCAACTACTATCAAAAACGAAGAGTTAGAAAACTATACCGACATCTTAATCAATCGTCCTATCAAAACTAATCTACCGACCTTCTTAACCGAACTGGGTCAAGTTACTTACGATTTTATTTTAGATTTCGGTTCTTTCCGCGATATTCAAAGACATCGAAACGGCGTCTGTCGCATGCCACTTCTGACCACTAAATTAGGCTTCAATCCTTGGTATCTAGAGCAATTACCAGCTGATTTACAAGCTAAAGCTCAGGAATTAATTGCCGAACAAACCAGTGCTTTAGACAAACTAGAAACCATTCCCGAGATCAAACAGTACTATGTCGCCATGGGCTTTAACGTCCCTTGCCGCGTTACCTACGGCTTACCAGCTACTGTTTATACCGTCGAGCTCAGATCCAACAAGACAGTTCATCCCACCCTGAGAAAAATTGCGCATCAAATGCAAGGCGCTTTACAAACCACCTTCCCTAAACTATTATTACATTGTGATTTAGGCGCCGATGATTGGGATGTCCGGTGGGGTTTGCAAGACATTATTAAAAAATAAATTTACATACAACTATGGAGAATAAAATAGTTATCGGTTTGACGGGCCAAATTGCCTGCGGTAAAGGTGTGATCAAAAAATATTTAATGGAATCCTATGGTGCTAGTGATTACCGTTTTTCCACCATCTTACGGGACCTGTTAAAACGACTACATTTAGAATCAACCAGAGAAAACTTAATTAACATCTCCACTATCCTGCGCCAAAACTTTGGCGATGATCTTCTGGCTAACGCCATGGCCGAAGATATTAAAAATGATGAAGCCACCTTTATGGTCATTGATGGTATTCGCCGTTTAGCCGATATCAAATTTCTCAAGGATGTTCCCGGCTTTAAACTAGTCAGAATTGTAGCCAATGAAAAACTCCGCCACGAACGCGTAGTCAGTCGTAATGAAAATTCCGGTGATGATCAGAAAACTTTCGCTGATTTTCTCCAAGACCAACAACAAGAAACTGAAATCCAAATTCCAGAAGTAATGACCACGGCCGACTATGAAATTGTGAATGAATCCAGTATGGACGATCTCAAAAAAGAAATTGATAATATTGTCGCTGATATTAAAAAACATAACGCCTAGCCCTATGAATTTTTCCGACTATCAACAAGCCGCCAAAAAAACTGCCTTCTACCCTAATATCGGCAGTAATTTCATCTATCCGACCTTGGGCCTGGCGGGTGAAGCGGGAGAAATCGCTAACAAAATCAAAAAAATTATTCGAGACAAAAATAGTCAATTAACTGACGCCGACCGAGAAGATTTGAAGAGTGAATTAGGCGACGTCCTCTGGTATATTTCTCAAATTGGTGTCGAACTAAATATTACTCTAGAAGATATTGCTCAAGCCAATTTAATTAAATTATCCTCCCGCCAAGCCAGAAATGTTTTAGGCGGAAGTGGCGATAAGCGCTAACTATAATTATATGGAAAAAGACCGTGGTAAAATGATCGTCATCGACGGCGGTGACGGTTCGGGTAAAGCTACGCAACTCAAACTCTTAGCTGACAAATTAAAATCCCTAGATTACCAAATAGAGATTATTGACTTCCCACAATATGGCCAAAAGTCGGCCGGCATGGTCGAGGAATATCTAACCGGTCGCTATGGCACCGCTGACGAGGTCGGACCATATGGCGCTTCCATTTTTTATGCCATCGATCGTTATGACGCTAGTTTCAAAATCAAAGAATGGTTCAAAGAAGGAAAAATTGTTCTCTCCAATCGCTATGTCGCTTCCAATATGGCCCACCAAGGGGGCAAGATAAAAAATGACATCGAGAGACAAATCTATTTCAAATGGCTTCACGAGCTAGAATATGATATTTTCTGTATCCCCCGCCCCAATATCAATATCATCCTCCACGTCAATGCCGAGGTGGGACAAAAACTGGTTGATAAAAAAGGCCATCGTGACTATGTTGGTGGAGAGAAACGTGATATTCACGAAGCTAACCTTGATCACCTCAAAAGCGCCGTTGATGTCTATACCGAAATTGCTCAAACTTTCGACGACTTTGTTATGATTGAGTGTATGAAAGATGAAAATATTATGAGCCTGGAAGAAATTCATGAAAAAATTCTGACAGCCGCCCTGAAAATCATCAAATCATAAGATAAATATTAGCAAAAAGGGCTCAATTAGATTGAGTCCTTTTTGATTGCTTTTCAGGCTTTTTTTTGATAAAATATAGATATTAAAATATGTCCTACGATGTCATCATTGGCCTGGAAATCCACGCCGAACTAAAAACAGCCAGCAAAATGTTTTGCCGCTGTCATAACAATCCCTTAGGGAAAGAGCCCAATACGGCTGTTTGCCCGATTTGTCTTGGTCATCCCGGTACTCTACCAGTTTTGAATCAAGCGACCGTGACTATGATTTTGAAATTAGGGTTGGCTTTAGATGGAGAAATAAATCTTGTTTCTAAGTTCGACCGCAAAAACTATTTCTATCCTGACCTCACTAAGGGTTATCAGATTTCACAATATGATTTACCCTTAGTCTATAATGCTCAGCTAGAAGTCGATGATGAAAATATTGCCATCACCAGATTGCACCTCGAAGAAGATACTGGTAAATTAACCCACCCCGAAAAAGAAAACTATACTTTAATTGATTATAACCGCGCCGGCACGCCACTGATTGAAATGGTTACCGAACCAGTTATCAAAGATGCCGCCTCCGCTAAAAAATTCTGCCAAAAGTATCAACAGATTCTCCGCTACCTAGAAATTAGTGATGCTGATATGGAAAAAGGTCAGATGCGTTGCGAGGCTAACATCAGCTTACAAAAACCAGGTTCCTGGAAATATGAATTAGGCCAAATCCTGCCAACTGGAAAAACCGAACTGAACCCTAAGGTAGAAATCAAAAATATCAACTCCTTCAAGGCGGTCGAAAAAGCCATTAATTTTGAAATTGCCCGTCAGACCGAACTATTAGATAATAACCAAAAAATTGCCGCTGAAACTAGAGGCTGGAGCGATAGCCAAAACAAAACCATCTCTCAAAGAAAGAAGGAAAGCTCCGCTGACTATCGCTACTTCCCTGAACCAGACATCCCACCACTCCAAATCAGCTCTGAGATGATTGCCACTATTAAATCTCAATTAATTGAATTGCCTAACAACAAATCCCGTCGTTTTCAGACCGAATATGAATTATCAGCTGATTTAGCTGATCTTTTGGCTAGCGATAAACATCTAGCTGATTGGTACGAAGAAGTTATTTCCGAACTTAGGTCCTGGGTTGATGCCAGTAGCGATAGCTGGGAAAGACAGAACCAAAAACTCTCCAGTAGCGCGGCGAATTGGATTAGCAGTGAATTGTTTAAGTACTATCCGATCAATTCTTTCTCTCAGTTAAAACAAGAAGGCCGGGTTAGCGCGGAAAATTTTGCCGAATTAATCACTCTGTTAGTTCAGGACAAGATTAACTCTTCCGCTGGCCAGAAAATTCTCTCCGTCATGGCTGAAAAAGGTGGCTCCCCAATTCAGATTATGAAAGATTTGAAATTAGAACAGATGGACAACTCCGCAGAATTAATTGACGCTATCAAAAAAGTGATTAACTCTAGCCCGACTCAGGCCAGTGATTATAAAAATGGTAAAGTGGCACTACTCCAATTCTTTGTAGGCCAAGTTATGGCCGAGACTAAAGGCAAAGCCAACCCTAAAGTATTAATCGACGAATTAAAAAAACTTCTAAGTCAATAAAATGTCATATTTTTCTTCTCCCAAAAAATTTTTTACCCTAATTGAAATCCTCATAGCCATTGCTATCATTGGGGTGATTCTTTCCATTTCCCTAATATCTTTTAGTAACGTCAGACAGAAAAGTCGTGACGCTGAAAGAATTAGTGATATTCAATTACTCCAAAAATCTCTGGAAGACTATTACCGCAACGAAGGTTCATATCCGGCCACCCTCACTCCCGGCCAAAGCTTAGTCGGGGCCAGCTCTTCCTCCACTTATATGCAGTTAATCCCCCAAAATCCCAGCCCTAGAGATGACGGCGCCTGCCCTGACAATGACTATGTTTATACTAATGAAAACGGTAGCTATACCATCTCATTTTGTCTATCAGAAACAGTGGGACAATTAAGTGCCGGACGAAAATGCGTCGCCCCCACCGGAATCAAGAACACTGCTTGTTTTGTTTGCGGTGACCCTATCACTATTTCCGGCGTCGGAAACCATGTTTGTAACACGGGTGATCCAGACTACGATACTTGTACCTACGACACAGTCTTAATTGGCACTCAATGCTGGATGAAACAAGATGCTAATATCGGCCGGAGGGTTACCAGCACTATTGCTCAAACCAATAATGGCACTATCGAAAAATATTGCTTAAGTAATGTGGCCAGTGATTGTCCCGAGCAAGGCACTTTTTACCAATGGAACGAAGCCATGCAATATTCTGTACTGGAAGAAGCCCAGGGCGTTTGCCCCAGTGGCTGGCACATACCAAGTGATGCCGAACAGAATACTCTAGATCAATATTTAAATGACACCACCTGTAACCCTAATCGGTCAGCTTATGATTGTAACAACGCCGGCACCAAGATGCTGGACAATGGATCATCGGGGCTTGATCTTATTACTCATTCATTCAGAGATTTGGACGGATCATTTCCCCTCCAATATTGGTATCTTATTAATCTTTGGTCATCATCCATCAGCGGTGGCAACGGATGGATTAGACACATCGAAGGACCGGGAGTTTATCGTGGGCCATCCGACCAAAATTATGGCTTTAATGTTCGCTGTCTCAAAAATTAATCATTAGATATGACAAAAAATAAAAATGGCTTTACTCTAATGGAACTATTAATCGTTTTAGCGATCATTGGGGTCATTATGTCAGTGGCCGTTATTGCTATTGGCAATATTCGAGAGAGCACCAGAAATGTCCGAAGACTATCTGACATCAAGCAAATTCAATCCGCTCTAGAATTATATCGAACCAACGAAAGAACTTATCCCAACACAATTTCTACCGGACAAGCCTTGCTCGGCTCCACCTCTTCTAGCACCTATATGATACAAATTCCAACCAACCCCACACCGCGCAATGATGGTATTTGTCCTAACGATAATTATTTATACCAAAACAACGCCACCGGGACTAGCTACAAAATAGATTTCTGTCTATCAACCCCTACCGGCAATCTAACGGCCGGAGAAAAATGTGCTACACCGCAAGGAATATTAAATCGAAATTGTTTTCTTTGTGGTGATTCTGTAATTGATTCTCGCGACGCCCAATTATATCCGACGATTCTAATTGGGACGCAATGTTGGATGGCCAAAAACCTTAATGTTGGCACCCAAATTAAGGGCAACACTGACGCCACTAACAATAATGTTATAGAAAAATATTGTTTTAATAATGATGCTAATAAATGTGCTACCGATGGCGGTCTATACCAATGGAGTGAAGCCATGCAATACATAACAACCGAATCGGCTCAAGGTCTTTGTCCAACTGGTTGGCATATCCCGACTGACGCCGAGCAAAACACTCTAGACCAATTTTTAAATGATACTACTTGTAACGCCAATAGACTTGGAGCTTGGGATTGCGCTAATGCCGGTACTAAATTAAAGGCTGGTGGTATATCTCATTTTGAAGGACTTTTAACTGGCATTCGTTGGCCCAGTGGAGCGTTTAACGGTGAATGGGGTGCGATGTTTTGGTCATCTACCAATATTTATCAAAGCGGGCTTCTACCAGAGGTTCGACTTCTGGACGCTGGCTATCCAGCCGTTCATCGCGACAGATACGAAGTAACCTTTGGCTTTTCCATCCGCTGTCTAAAAAATTAATCAATTTCATGTAACAAAAAATCCCTCTAATCTGGGGGACTTTTTTTATTTCAAAACCTAAGCGATAAACTGCTTTATTAATCCTTCCGCTTCGGCTAAATCCTGAACCCAATGAATCTTTTTCCCTTGCTTCTCCCAGCGCCGATACCAAGTTTTTTGTCTCTTAGCGAATTGGCAAATGGCCGTAAATAATTTAGTCGCCATCTCCTCGTATTCCATTTTATCCTGCAAATAAAAAGCGACGTAACGATATTCTAAACCAAAACTCTCTAATCTTGTCCAGGAAACACCATCGCGGTGCAACCGCTTTACCTCATCTACTAATACTCCATTAGCTAAGCGATCCTCTAGGCGTTTTAGAATGCGGGGGTATAAAATTTCCTTAGGAATATCGAGGCCTAGAAGCAAAAAATCATACAGAGATTCTCTCGTTTTAGCTTGATAGCTCAAATCACCGCTTAAAACCTCTAAATATCTAATTAAATGGCGCTTATTGTTGATATCGCTATTATTGAGTTTTTGCGCAAATGCCGGGCTTTTAGCCATTAATTTATCATAAAGTTCAGGGGCATCTAATAACTCCAGCTCTTCTCGCAGCTTAGTATCCGGCTTCACCTCCGACAAATGATAATTATCAACTACGGCCTGCAAATAGAGACCAGTGCCACCCACAATAATCGGTAATTTTTTCCGCTCAACAATATCAGCCAGGGATGCAAAGGCCAACTTCTGATATTTTCTCAAATTAAATTCAGTCTTAGGACTCGCCACATCAATCAAGTGGTATTTAATTTTTTTAGTCTTACCTGACGGCAATTTAATATTATAATCCGGTAAATCTTTACCGCTACCAATATCCATACCCCAATAAACCTGACGACTATCAGCACTAACAATCTCACCCCTAAAAACATCGGCCAGTTTTATTCCTAACCCGGTTTTACCACTGGCGGTAGTGCCCAGAATAACCACCACCTTATTTTTAGTTTTGACCTTATTCATATTGTGCTATTATTTTTCCTTCTAAGGCTAAGTCTCTCACTTTGTTAATTTTCACCAACACAAAAGATCCCAGTAAATTATTGGCCGGAGCGCCCATTATCCGCACTAGTTTATAGGTCCGAGTTTTGCCATACCACTCTCCTTGCCGATTTTTACCATCCACCAAAACGGCCACAGTTTTTTTCAAATAATATTTATTATTGAAACTAGCGGTCTGACTTAATATCTTAGCTAAAACATTTTCTCGTCGTTTCTTTTCCAGTCGAGTGACATCGTCGGTCATTTGATAAGAAACAGTCCCGTAGCGCGGGCTATACTGAGAAATATAGGCCATATCAAACTTAACTGATCGGAAAACTTTAGCGGTCTCTAAAAATTGCTTCTTAGTCTCACCCGGAAAACCAACAATAACATCGGTAGTAATGGCTACGGGCCACTCTGGTTTGTATTTTTTAACTGCAGTCCTAATCTTTTGCACTAAATCATGAAAATGTTGAGCGGTATAGCGACGATTCATTTGGCGCAGAATTTCATCATCCCCAGACTGTAGGGCAAAATGAACATGCTCACAAACTTTAGGTAATTTTCCTAAGGCATTGATCAGTTTAGAACTAATATCTTTGGGATGACTAGAAACAAAGCGAATCCAAAAATCGCCTGGAATAGCATTGATTTTAGTTAATAATTCAGTAAAATCCACCGGACCAGAGTGATAACTGTTAACATTCTGGGCGATTAGAGTCACCTCCTTATAACCCTTCTTAATTAACTGTTTTACTTCACTGACAATTTGGCTGGCACTACGATACTTTTCTCGCCCCCGAGCATAAGGCACAACGCAATAGGAGCAGAAGTTATTACAACCATTACCAATCGGAACATAAGCTCTGAAGCTTGATTCATGTTTAGGCAGTACTGACAAATATTCCTTAGAGTCTAAATACTTATTTGTTTCAGTTATGGTTGGGTTTTCGATTCGTTCTAACAAGGAAGTCATCTCGATAATTGGCAACCACAAATCGACCTTGTCTTTAATTCGACTGCGCACATCCTTTCTTTCGCTCAAACAACCGGTAATGACCACTATCGCTTGAGGATGTTTCTTTTTAATCTGATGGACTAAACTATATACTCGGTCTTCAGCTGATTGCCTAATACCACAAGTGGTGATGATTAAAATATCAGCCTTGAATTTATCGTCCACCTTAACTAAATTATTTTTTTCTAAATAAGCCGCTAGGCGCTCACTGTCTGAATGATTCATTTGACAACCAAAAGTAATGATCTGATAGGTTAACATGTTATTTTTTTGAACTTAATTTATATAAAGCAAAATCTTTGTTGATCACTTTCACCAACTCAATATCAAGACCGAAGTTAGCCAACTTTCTGGTTTTGAGATAATTAAAATCTTCTGGTTTGAGTTGAAAATTGAGATAGTAAAGTGGGGCCACCTGGGCTAATTTAAAATAAATTTTATTCATTTGATCATCACTGAAAAGTCCAATGAGCACTCGTCTCTCCGGAAACAAAACCTTGTCATGATATTTGGTGATAATTACGGCTGGTGGTGGAGTCAGCTCTATTACTTGTGCATACAAGTCATAATCCACGCGATTACTATAAGTCACATTAACCAGACCCTCTTCTGAACCAAACATGACAAAGATGGCTGAATACAAGAAAATGGCATAAACAACTAATAAAGACAGAGCACTTCTAATCAGCGCCTTTTTACCGCTCAATAGACGACTTAAGCGATCAATAAAGTAGGCTGCTAGTGGTATAGCCCCCAGATAAACCGGTAACCAGTAGCGCGTATAGGAATTACCGATAGTAAAACGACGGGGGTCGGGATTATCAGTAAACTTCCAAGAGCCATAATAAAGCACTAAAATCACTGAGACTAATCCCCAAACCAAGAGATAGACTAAATATTTTTTGCGGAATTGCTTGTAACTTACCAGCAACCAAATTAACCCCAGAGTAGCCAAACCAGCGAGCCAAGGGAACATCAACACCACATAATTATAAAACATAGTCAGGGACTGCCGGGGCCTGAAACCAAAATAAAAAATAGTATTGCCAACCTTCTTGACGGCCTCACCCAGAGAAAATCCCTGATTACCAATAGTAGCAATAGATGTCAGTGATTGATTCATCTCCACATAACCTCCCGAGGTAAAAGAGCCATACAAAGCCTGATTCCAATAAGCCATGGGCAGTAGGGCCAATAGAAAGAAAGTGATTAATACTATTAAACGAAAAATATTAAACCGTTTAAAATAAAAAATAAAAATTAACACCAAGGCTGGCGCTAACCACAAAAGTTCGGAAACTCTGGTTATAACCGCTAGTCCAAAAAATAGACCGGATAAAGCCGCTAAAATAAAATCGCGCCGATTAAAATGTCCCGTAAAAAACCTGGGGTCGGTCTTTATCTCTCCGGCCCGGTTTTCCAAAAGAGATGATAGAAAGTAGAAGGCCATAATGGCCAGCACTATGAATAACACATTGTGAAACATGGATCGAGCCGAATAATAGATATAGACCGGAAAAAAGGTTAATAAGGCGGCGGAGAGCAGGGCTATTCGACGACTAGAAAATAATTTCTCTACCAATAAATAGAAAAAAATAATTCCGATAGCACCGAAGATTGGCATCAAAAAAGGAATAATCCCCAAGCCAACAACTTTAGCTATAGTGCCAAAGATTAAGATAATACCCAAGAAACTAACTGGCTTCAACCAACCCCGATCACTGCGAAAACTACGGGGGTGGACGATATCACTGGCCGAAAGATTATAATTTTCAAAAACTGACAACTCCCCAGTTTTAGCATAAAGCTTGGTAAAAAAATAATTGGCAGTTTCATCTGGCGAAGAGAAATGAACATAATCCGATTTTTGATTGGCCAGGTTGTAAGATGATGCTCCCACCACAAATATAATGGCTAATATTAATACAAAAAGCCAAACGTAAAGCTGTTTAATTGGCGGCATTTGAAGCTTCATAGATACCCTTATCTTAGCAATCCCTGTTTATTTTGGCAATATTTTCTGCTATGATGATAACATGATTAAATACCTAAAAAACCAGCCTTTAGAGGCCACTCTATGGCTATTTTCCAGCTTAATTATCACCTCCGCCCTAGTTTACAAGGTTTACTCCCTCAACTGGATCGGAGTTATTATTAGCTTGGTGTTAGCCCTTAGCCTGTGGCTAGGGTTAATTAGATTAATCTCTCAAAAGGCTGAATACACACCCCAAAGCAAAATCCAACTTAAGTCATTGGGAACCTGGGACCTAATCTTATTAATTACTTATCCGATTATAATCCTGGGGGCTCTTTACCTCCTTGGGCAAAGTCGCTCGGATGAGGCCCTAGTTTCACCCTGGACTACAGTGCCTGGATATTTTTTTGTCCTTTATTTTTCAGCTACTGCCATTTTATTATCTCTGATAATCAGAGCCCAAAAAAACACCGTCCTCCATTCCTTAAACTTGATATTAATAGTAATTCACTATCTTCTGTCATTTATCATCGCGGTTATAGTTTATAAAATTGGCTATGGCTATGACCCCTTTATTCATCAGGCCACCATGGACCTAATTGACAAACAAGGAGCGGTAGAACCAAAACCTTTTTATTACTTAGGACAATATGGACTGATAGTAACAATTCATAAACTAACTGGGCTGTCTATTGTAATTCTAGATAAATTATTAGTTCCGGTCCTGGCGGCTATATTTTTACCCCTCGCTCTCAATACTTTTATTAAAAAACATTTTACCAACAACACCTGGTCCCAATTGTTATTATTAACTGTTCTAATTATTCCTTTTGGCTTTTTCATCCTAAGCACTCCCCAAAATCTAGCTTGGCTCTTTTTAGCTCTAACCGTCCTCTATAGTGCGATTGATTATCGCCTTGCTCTAATTCTGGCTCTGGCCACCTGCCTTATCCACCCCCTGGCTGGCATTCCTGCCGTAGCCCTAGGGCTATTGTTATTAGTTAACCACTATCGCCCAAAAGTTAATCAGAAGATCATAAAAATAAGCTATCGGGCTATATTCCTCTTAGTTTTACTAGGAATTCCCACGGCCTTCTATCTATCAGGGCAATCTGAAATTGTCTTGAGCTTAAATTCCTATAGCAGTTTTTTGATCACCCTGGCACCACATTTAGCCCTGCCCTACAAAGAAACTTGGCTGTTAAACTTAATGTACTTTTACGGTCAGAACTTACAATTGTTTATCACCCTCCTAATTTTATCCGGGTCTATCATTATCTATCGCCGTCATAGTAATAATCTCAAATTAACCGCTCCGCTACTAATAGCCGTAGCGACTCTCGGTGCCTACTTTTTAGTTTCCCAGCTATCGTTTAATCTGATTGCCTACGAACAAAATGACTTTGCCAAAAGATTAATTATGTTGATTGTGATTCTTTGTTCACCCGCCATAATTATGGCACTAGAAAATTTAACTGCGAAAATATTAACCCAAAATAAGTTCTATCGCTTTAGTGCTTTAATCCTACTGCTCTCGCTAATTACCACTTCTCTCTACTTATCATATCCCCGCGCTGATCATTATTATAACTCCAAGGCTTATGCTGTCAGTGCTAGCGATCAACTAGCCGTTAATTGGATTGAAAAACAAACCACTAACCCCTATATAGTTTTAGCCAACCAACAAACTAGTGCTATGGCCTTGAGGACTTTTGGCTTTAACCGCTATTACAACAATATCTATTTCTATCCCATACCAACCTCCGGCCCCCTCTACCAATATTTTCTAGATATGGTTTACAACGAGGCTAGCTCTGAAACTATGAACGAGGCTATGGATCTGGCCCAGGTTAACGAAGCCTATTTTGTCCTCCCCAAATACTGGTGGGCTTTTAGTCAGATTCTGGCCGAAGCCAAACTATCGGCTGATTCCTGGGAAAAGATTGGCGACGGCCAAAGCTATGTCTTCAAATATACCAAGGATGTCATAGAGTTTTAGCAGATGATTAATCAATTTGACTCAATTATCTAAACGTGTTAATATCACTATTAATAGTTCCTAAAAATAAAAAAGATGGAAGAAAAATCAGAAAATACTCCCTACAACGGAGAGCATCGGGCTAATTTCGATGGCCATGAATTAGAAAAAATTAATTATCTCCAACATGGAGAAGAAGTTGTCATTTTACTAGAGACTCTCAAAAAAGAAGAAGGTCTCAGAAGTGGGTGGACAATTGGAGTTATTAAAATCAAAGATCAAACTCCAGAACCGATTTGTGTTCCCCTTAATTTCTTAAAATTACCAACAAATACCAGAAAAGAAATCGAGAGGGCAAAAAAAATATTATATTAAACCAAAAAAGGAATGATTAGCAAATCATTCCTTTTTAATTTTATTTTAATAACAATTTACTTCTTTTCCCAATATTTAAACACCGGTCCCACCGCCATTACTAAGTCGTTGCCCCGCTTCTGGACCAGGACCATTAATCTAACATCTGATAAATCTTCGGTCAAAGTTTTTCCGGACAAACCAGTAATCTTAAAAGTCTTGGTGCTATTTTGATCAACCTTAAACTCTTTTATAATCTTATCAATAAATTGTAAGTCCTCATCGGACAACTGAGTACTCCGTAGCTCCTTCTCCATAATAGTTTTCAGGGTCTTTAATTTATACTCAACATCATTCAAGCTGATTGCTACCTGATTAACTTCATTATTCATCTTCAGGGCCGAAAACATTTCTTTCACCATGGAGTTATTAGCCAACAACTCATTAATTAAAATAATATTAGGCTCAACATAGGAATATTCCAAAAATTTAGTGGCACCATTGCTCAGGCCATCAGGTTGAGTATATTTCTGATATAGTCCAAACTTATCAGCCGGTAATTGCAAGTTAGCCCAAGTAGCCAGAGCGCGGTTAGTTTCTTTACCGGTCCAAGCGGTATTACGAGCAAAGGCTGGTTTATAATTTTCTGGATTTTCTAGGGATGACTTGATTGTCTTCAGGGTCGTCCAGTAGTTATTATTATGCCAAGTGGCGTTTAGAGCCGCTAAACGCTTCTTAACCATCTCCACCTGATCACCATATTTTTGATAGTTAGTATTTTCGACAAAGTAGGCATTTTGGGACGGAATTGGATAAATTAAGTTAATAATATCCAGAGCAAAGCCCAAGCAACGTTGCCACAAGCCGCCCAAACGACAAGCGGTGCTATTGGTAGCTTTAGGCAGAGCGCCTTTGTAAGTTGAAACGGCTGGGCTGGTTAACTGTGAAAAAATATAATCATTGGGCCAATAGAAATCAGCCAGAACCTTAACACCTAATTTACCAAAATTCTTAGGATCAGTTTTATCATAAGCCCCATAGGAATCGAGAAACTCTAAGCTGATAATTTTATCTTGCAATTTTTTGAAGTTATTATTGGCAGCGGCATTACCACTACCAAAAACATCTTCCATTTTATAATCAGCCCCAAATAGTTCTGATAAAGCGTCACGATAATTGACCAAACTAACATCATCTCTTAGTCCCTTAAAAAAAGTTAGCACTTTATAAATCCGGGCCCATTCATTTTTTACTTCATCATCACCAAACACATCCTGAGCTAAATAACTGGCGGCCACCATCTGCAAGCGCCAATCTTCAACATCCAAAGAGCAATCAACACAAGTTGGGCTCTTATAGTAAATTGGAAAAACTGTATTTAGCCACTTCGTTGCTAAATAAAAATTATTTAAGCGAGCATTAGTCTTATATTCTTCCGGCACTACAAACTCGCGATAATCTCGAGTATAAAGCATTACCGGCGACTTGATAGCCGCCTGATGCTCTCTGACATTCTGTACTTCCTTTAAAACATCAACTTTCAAATTCTGGGGGAGATTAAAACTAAAGTCTTCTACTTCCTGTAAGGTAAATTTACTCTTATCACTCAAATCATTGTTGGTATTAATCTGCCCCTCAGCCGGTTTCAAAATTTCAATCAAAGTAGCGCTGTAAGCCATTTCCAGACGAGCTCCTTCCAGAATTGGGTCGTTAATATCACCCACGGCCGCCAAACGTTTGTTATAACGGGTTTTGGCAGTTTCAAATAAATGATGGGCAATATTCCACAAATTACTATAAAAAACGTTTTCTTCAATATCCTTGAAGGCCTTTTTCATGATATTCTGGTGATAATAGGTAATGAAATCAGCCGTAATTAAAGTCGGGATTTGTTTGCTATTTAAAGTGTCTGAAACGCTATAGAAGTTATTTAATTTATTGGCGGCGGGATTTTTAAGATCAGCCGAAAAAGGATTATCGATAATAGCAAAACCATTATTATTTAAATCGCTTAAATTTTTATCCAAATTTATTTTCCGAGCGACATCATAATAATTTAAAACATCGGTTTTAATATTAAGCGGCAATTTATAATCATCAATCTTAACCTCCAGGGAATTATCCGGCTCAGAATAAAAATTAGAAAAACTTAAATACTCTACCCCCCGAATTGAGACATTAGTAGAAGTAGCGCTAGAACTAGCATTATCATTACCTGGTAGGCTGGCAGTTAATTTAGCCTGATCTAACTCATCCTGTAATTTCTGGGCAGCGGTTTTGTCGGTAGAAACAACTGGGGCGGTGTTAGATTTGTTAATAAATTTTTGGTAGACCCAAAAACCACCAAAACCCAGAGCGGCGACAATCAAAAGTAAAATTAAAACACCACCGATCTTTTTACCCAAATCAGAAGAATCAGTATCGGCATAACTCGATCCGACGTTAGTAAAGTTGGGGCTAACCGGAGCCTTAGGGGTGGCCACCTCAGTCTTTTTATTTTCCTCAGATTTTTCAAACATATTATTAAATTAACTATTTTAAATATTTTTGTTTATTGGCAGTATGCTCTTCATAGGTCCGACTAAAAACAGTTTCCCTGGTATCTGGTCGAGATAAAAAATAATTATAATCGGTATAGGCCGAATAAATTGTCCCAGCGATAGCGTTGAGTCCTGGGTTAGCAATCGGCCCCGGAGGTAATCCCCGATTAATATAAGTGTTATAGGGCGACTCAATTCTGGTGTCTTCATAGGTATATTGGGCCTTATTTTCGCCCAAAATATAGGCCAAAGTGGCACAAGACTCCAGTGCCTGACCATTTTTGATCCGATCCCAAAAGATACCAGCCACAACTTTCATATCATTTTTGCTAGTCACCTCTTTCTCAACTACCGACGCCAGAGTGACAACTTGATGTAAGGTTTTCTGCTGGCGACCGATTTCGGTTATCATGGCTGGGGTCACTTTAGACTCAAAGTTTCCCAGCATCTTACGCACAATTTCATCAGCGGTAGTGGAAGCAAAAACCCGATAAGTATCAGGAAATAGATAGCCCTCTAAATCAGCCTTGGCCGGAGCATCAGTTAAAAAATCATAATCAGTTTTATAATCACTCACTTTAAAACTAGCTAATTTCCGATCGATATTCACTCCCTGTTCACTTAAATAATTATCAATCTGTTTTAAGTTCCAACCTTCAATAATAGTAATTACTTTTTCTGGTCGGGCTATAATCTTAACCTGATCCGCTTTTCTTTTATTAACCAAATAAATATTCTTGTAATAAGCCAGGGCTATTAACAGAATAATAATTAAAATTAATGATCTTTTAATTAATTTGAACATAATTGGGATTTTTTTGCTACCGCTTTCGCAATTAATTTAGAGCTCGCACGAATCTTTTTGCCCCGGCCATCAACCATCTTAATTCCCAACTTAGTACAAATCGGAAATTCTGGAACATTACTTAAATTTTTCCGATCACCGCCGTTAGCAAAAATATCCGGACGAACTTTGGCCAGTGACTTACAAACTGTAGCATCGCGATCAATAGACAAAAAGACTTCGTCCACGTATTTTAAGGCTTTGACAATCTTTAGTCTGTCAACCTGGCTCATAAAAGGCACTGAACCTTTTAGTTTGACTTGATAATCATTATTAACAATCGCCACTAGCTTATCGCCCAATTTTCTGGACCGCTCAATCATCTCCAAATGACCCACATGAAGGGGGTTAAAATAGCCGGAAACGGCCACGATTATTGGCTTCTTTTTAATGTTTTTCTTGGGCATATGATAAATATTACTGAGTTAACTTAATATCTTCTAATATATCATAACTGGAAAGAAATTTCCAGATTTGTGTCACAAAAAGACCATCTAATTGGATGGTCTTTTCTAAAAAATATTTGATAGCTAGTTTTATTTGGCCACTTCCAAAAGCTGATAGTTGATCTTAATATCAATTGGTAATTCAGCCACTAAATCAAATTTTTGATTATGGCTGTTTTTCTGCCAAACCCTCAAATAATACCTACCTTCCCCGGTGACTGGAATTCCCTGGATATTAGTTCGATTTCTAAATCTAATCGCTCCGCTCTTAACAATAAAAGAATTATTAAAAGTATTCAAAACCTTTCCCTTAGGGTCAATAAACTCTCCTTTAACATCCAGATTATTATCACGAGAAGAATCTGCAACCGACCAAAAACTTACTAATTGAAATTTAGCCGGAATAATCATCTTTTCATTTTGAAGAATCTTATCTTTATCAACCACTAAGTTCAGCTCTTCAATACAACCATAGAGGCTTAAAAGATTATTTTCAAAATCGATTGATGATTGTTGACAAATAATAGACCAAACATGTTTCATATAATTTTAATTCAACAAAACTTCGTTACTCATAACGAACGATGTGATTTTATTTAAATTTTTATTATTTTCCTCAGCCCAATTATCACCAACCCAACAGAACTCAATGGGAGCTAAAAAATTATAAATCCTGGACCAGTTTTCAACTCGAAAGTTTAAAGCCTCTTTAATTTTATTTAAAGTGCTAAAACGAACGTCCACGCTGCCACTTTCAATGTTAGAAATCATTTTCTGGGTAGTCTTGGTAATCCGCGCTAACTCCTGCTGGCTCATATTCTGAGACATTCTAATATTATAAATTTCGACCCCTAACTTTATGCGATTGGCCGCCTCCTGGGAGTAAGATAAAAATTTGGGATTTTGGCGAGCTTCAGCCATTGGGTCAGCTACTAACTTTTTTTGATTAATATTTTTCATAATTTTTGGGGTTTATTTTAAATTGATTATAGTAACTATTAGTTAAATCATAATGCTTCTCAATGGTCTTTCTGGCTCTGGCAGTGTTATAACTATCTGATTTCTCAAAAGCATTGAGCAAAACAATTTGATTTCTATAACGAAAATATAAAACTCTAATCACTATGTTTTTATCTTTTCTGGTATTAATTTCAAAAAAACTATAATTACGAAGAGGCTCGGAGATGGGCGGTGTTGGCCGACCTTCATTTTGTCTGACATAACATATCTTTTGATCTATTTCGGCTAAAATTCTGATCTTTTTGTCTTGACTGACGCCTTTTAATTCTAAATACTTTTTAACCGGACAGAAATTTAAATCATTATTAAAATAGTAAACAACTTCCATATATAAATAACCTTAAATTTATAGTGACAATACTATTATATCCAATTAGATATAATTGTCAATAGACATCAATAACAAACGAAACAGGCCATATAATGGCCTGTTAAAAAATAAATTACAAAAATATACCCCTCCTATGGCACCAAACGCTTCACGTCCCGAGGCAAGAAAACAGCCTCTTTGATATTGCTCAAGTCTAATAATTTCATCACGATTCTAGCTGGACCAATACCAGCGCCACCATGAGGCGGACAGCCATAACGGAAGAAATTGAGATAGTCGGCTAATTCTTCCAAGTTCATTCCCTTCTCTAAGGCCTGTTTCTCCAAAACCTCAATGCGATGCTCTCGAACAGCTCCAGTTGTCACCTCAATTCCTTTATACAGTAAGTCATAACTCTTAGTCAGAGAATTATCGTCCTCGCGCCGAGCATGATAGAAGGGTCGAACCGAGATAGGATAGGCAGTGATAAAAACAAAATCATTACCAGTTTCCTGCTTGATAATTTCACAGATACCGCGTTCTTCTTCTGGATTCAAGTCATCAATGGCTTCTCCCTTAATACCGACAACCACTAACTTTTCTTTAGCTTGCGCCAAGGTCAAGCGGGGGAACGGTCTGTCGGGCACTACAATATCTAATCCCAAATTATCTTTGATATTTTTGAATCCAGCGACGATCATTTTTTCTTCTTCGACCATAATAGTTTCTTCGGAATCAATATAGGAAATTTCAAAATCCCAACCGGTAAATTCAGTTACATGACGATTGGTAAAAGACTTTTCCGCTCGATAGACCGTCCCTACCATGAAAACTTTTTCCAAACCAGAAGCCATTGCCATCTGTTTGTAGAATTGGGGGGATTGAGCTAAATAGGCCTTCTTATCAAAATATTTTACCTCAAAAACATCCGCTCCGGTCTCACTAGCGGTACTCATAAAAGTCGGGGTATAGATTTGGAGATAATCAGCTGAGGCAAAATATTCCCGAAAACCTTTCTCGAGCTCCGTCCAAACTTTGAAAATTAATTGATTTTCACTCCGACGTAAATCTAAAAAGCGCCAATTTAAACGCAAATCAAAGTCAGCTTGATTATCAACCTTGGCTAAAACTGGGATCGGCAATTGCTCTTTAGCTAAAGACAAAATCTTTAGATCGGTTACCAGCAGTTCAAAATCAGGAGTCATCCCCGCTTTGACTGGCTTGGGCTGAAGAGTGCCAGAAACCTCAATGACGCTCTCTAAATTCAAGGTTAAGGCCTGGTTATAAACAGCTTCGCTCTTCTCTTCAATTACTAGCTGAATACTATCAGACAAATCGCTTAAAACTGTAAAGATTAGACCCTTTAAAGCCCGCTGATTGCGAACAAAACCAGCCAAGGATACTTCACCCTGACCCTGTTTTTTAGCTTCTTTAATCAATATTCTATTCATATGTTTTATTAATAAATATGCTTATATTTTAACTCATTCCTATCTTTTTATCAAATAAAGACGGCTTAGTCAAACCGCCCCTAGTTTAAAAACCTAAAATTCCTGTAACAAAAAATAGTTTCACCGTATGCTATAGTAACTAAAAATAATATGCTTAATTTACATAAGACAACTTATTCTTATCAACCAGCTGATTGGAAAAACGGCTACGATTTTATCGTGGTCGGAAAAAATCTAAGCGGATGGGAATATTTTGTCAAAAATAAAAATAATTATATAAATTAACACTTCTCTTTCATATATAATTGTTAGCAATTGATAGAATACTCCGATCCGCCCAGCGGGTCGGTTTTATTTTATGTTCATTCACAATTCTAAAAACCAAAATTATGAAAAGACAAATTACTCGGGCCTATTTGGTCTTCGCGGCTAGCTTGGCCGTGGCGCAATCTTTTTTCTTTGCCACCTACCAATTATTTCTGGATGAGAAAGGCATAAGTTATCTGAAGATGAATCTAATCAACGCTTTCTTCATGTTAGGCAACTTCATTTTCCAAGTTCCCACCGGAGCTTTTGCTGATTGCTACGGTCGGAAAAAATCTATCAATCTTGGTTGTTTTCTATTGGCAACTTCCTTCTTGGGATATTATTTTAGCAATTTTATCTGGTCATTTATCGCTCTAGAAATATTGGGCGCCTTAGGCCACAGCTTCATTTATGGCGCCCTAAATTCCTGGGTCATTGATGAATTAAATAGTGCTGACCCCCATTGTAACAGTAAATTGATAGCACGAGGTAAGAGCTGGCATTTAATCGGCGTAGGTCTGGGCAGTTGCTTAGGCGGATATTTAGGTCGCCACGATCTTGCTCTGCCTTGGCTGCTAGCCGCCTTAGCTCATCTTTTGTTAATTCCTTTATTTTACTTTTTTATGAAGGAAACTAATTTCCATGTTAAAAAAATTAATTTTAATTGGAAAGAATTAAACCTAAAAAAATTCTTTAGGAGTATCTTCAAAAAATCTGGTAAAGGCATCAGATACAGCTGGGATCATAAAGCAATCATGCAACCACTAATCTTCTGCGCTATTGCTTCTGCCTGTTTTATGGGGCTTAATATGCAATGGCAAGGATTTTTTAAAGCCAAGGGCTTGGCCGTGGCCGATATGGGATTAATATTTCTGGGGGCATCAATGGCCGTTTTGCTGGGTACCGTCCTAACCCGTTGGTGGTTTAAAAACCGGGCGCCCAATCTAAAAATACTATTCCTTTCTCAAGGGATAACGGCCGCTGGTATTATCTTGACTACCGCCCATATTGGTATAGTTCCAATCATGTTTTGATTTATGCTTCACGAAGCCGGCCGCGGGATGGTAGATCCAATTGAAACAAGCTGGCTGCATAATAATATTACCAGTGAACATCGCACCACTATCCCTTCGTTTGGATCCATGCTCAATAGCGGGGGTAATGTTTTGGGGTTGCTTATCAGCGGTCTTTTAGCCACCTATTGCTCTATAAACATCTCCTGGCTAGTGTCAGGAATAGTATTATTACTAACTGTAATAATTTTTCTAAGAATCAAACCAAAGGTTTAAAAAAATCAAAAACCCGACATTCAGTGCCGGGTTTTTCATTTCTTTATTCTTTTTTTACTTTTAAACAGTTAATTTTTGGACCAGATTTGGATATTAGCCAACAAATTCTGGCCAATTTAAGTCTTAACTGGCATGGCTAAATTGAGTACGTGCATTTTTTGCACATACTCCTTCTTATTTATACCCATATAGCTATCTTTTTGAACTGTTTCCAAAATAGAAACAGTTACTATATCGAGAACTTGATTTTCAAAGAAGAAGGTATATTACAAAGTCAGCCTCTTTAGTCCCCATAAAACACCGGAAAAACTCAATAAACACTATTTAATAGAATTAATCACTTTTTCAATCATTGGTCGGGCGATAGGAGCGATTTTAATCCCAGCCAAATCAGCAATAGCATTGAGTCTTTTTTTATTAGAAAGCAGAATGATGATAGTTCCTTGGCAATTTTAAAAACCTCTTTTTATTTTTTTACCTCCATAATTATGTCCGCAACCTTAAACAATTAATAAATCATCATTTTGTAAAAAATCTATAATGTGATAATGCTTAATCCCCTGATAATCATCGCCTATTAATTTATCCATGGAAACAACTATTTTTTGGTAATTATCAGAAATATTTAATAAATTGCCGAACTCTCTTTCTTTAACCGCTTTATCGCTAATTAAATAAGCTACCTGGATATAAATTTTCCGACCTTCCTTTTCGGCCACAAAATCAATTTCCTTATTCTCCAGTTGACCAACATTAATTTTAAATCCTAGTCGCAATAAATGTAAAAAAACTAAATTCTCTAACATTTGTCCAATTTCAGCTGCCTGATAGCCAACCAGGGAGTTCCTTAGCCCCAAATCTTCCCAATAATATTTTTCATTAATTTCAAAAATCTTTTTTCCTTTTATATCCGCGCGATTAACTTCATAAATGATAAAACTGGAGCATAAATAAGACAAATAATCTAAAACTTTGTTAGGTGTAGTTTTAGTTTTCTGCGACTTTAAAAAATCACTAATACGATTAGCCGACACTAACGACCCGATATTATCCGCTACATATTCTAAAAGGCGATTAAGAAAATTAATATTTCTAATATTAAAACGGGCCACGACATCTTTTAAAACAATGGTATTATAAATACTTTGCAAATAACCATAAACAATCTCATCACTAAGCTCTAAATTAGCGAGATAGGGCAAACCACCATAACGAATATATTTTAAAAATGTTTCTTCACCAGATTTAAGCTTATGAAATTGTAAAAATTCTTGATAAGATAAGGCATGAACCGGGATTTCGATATAACGCCCGGACAGGCCCGTGGCAATTTCTGAAGATAATAACTTGGCATTACTGCCGGTACAATAAAGATCAAAAATTTTTTTAGCGGCTAAATGCCGGAGCGCTTTTTCAAAATTTTCTATATCCTGAATT
>Ga0210057_1003103_pt1 | contig 23146 bp, 29 predicted proteins | sample CryGeyCG2114_010_2_FD_183968 | JGI IMG/M metagenome (GOLD analysis project Ga0210057, IMG submission 183968) | Groundwater microbial communities from aquifer - Crystal Geyser CG10_big_fil_rev_8/21/14_0.10 (SPAdes) (version 2) | ecosystem: Environmental > Aquatic > Deep subsurface > Groundwater ...
GGAAACCCGGAGGTCGTGTGGTTCAAATCCCACCCCTGCTATTCTACTAAAAGTAAAAATACCGACATCTTTAAAACTTCTTAATCAATTAAATTTTATGCCGACGTCGCATAATGGTATTGCGCCGGATTGCTAATCCGGGCCTTTCGGGGCTCGCAGGTTCGATTCCTGCCGTCGGCGTATTAAGAAATTTTCATCTCAACCCAAACTAAATAATGGTCTGAAATTTCTGGTGTTATTTCTTTTTTGTAAATTCCACTGGATTTATATTCTTCCTTTGCGTCGCTGTTTAACAAAATTCTGTCATAAGCACAATTTGAATTTCCAGAAGTTGTATCTTCACTATCTGAAATAACCCAGTTCCAATTATCAAATTCTGTTTCTTTTGCATTGTTGTAATAAGTGCAGTCAGCATTCAAGTCGCCGATGATAATTACATTTCCTGTTGTTATAACGACATCTTCCAAATAATCTAATTCTGCCTGAACATCGTCGGGTTTTGTGTGAATATTATAAATTGTGATTTGATAATTATTTATTTTAAAATCAGTTCTGACTGGCGGGCGCTCCCATCTATCTTTATCGTCGGGATTATAATCGTAAAAATTTGTTAGATTAATTCCATTTTTGTAGATTATTCCGTATTGCTCTTTTGAATTTGTTCTTCCTGCTCTGCTCGACGACAAACATGAATAATTTTGAAGCATTAAACATAATTTTGGAAAAGCAGTTTCTTCTTTATCGCGAATTTCCTGAATGAAAATTATGTCATAGTCATCGATAACAGAAGAATAAAAATTCATTAATTCTGAATTTGATGCTTTTGCCTGTCCGAAAATTTCTAAATTCCAATTAGCGATTTTTATTGTTTCAGCGTCGTAAGAATAGTTATCATAAAAGGTATAACCTCCAGTCAATACGATTAGTAAAACAATTATTTTTATCAAGGAATTGAGGGTGTGAGTTTTCATTTATTTGATAGCGATAAATTTATCTCTGCCTGATTTTTTTGCTTGATAAAGGGCCTTGTCAACTCTTTTTTTAAGTTTATTTTTTGAATCCTTTTTTTTAAATTCAGTTACTCCCCCACTGACAGTAATTTTATATTTTTTTAATATTTTATCTGAATGAATTGCTTTTTTCAATCTTGTTCCGAGTTTTTTTGCTCTTTCTAAATTTGTTTCTGGAAGCAGAATAAAAAATTCTTCTCCTCCAAATCTCGCAACCACATCTGATTTTCTTGCTTGTTTTTTCAAAAGTTCTGCAAGTCTCAACAACAATTCGTCTGCTTTTATATGCCCATGAACATCATTTATTTTTTTGAAAAAATCTATGTCTATGATAAATAAGGACAATTTTTGCTGTCCTCTTTTAGCTTTTTCAATTTCCATGTCCAATATGGTTTCAAAAAATTTGTTATTATACAAACCTGTTTTCTCGTCGTGAGTAGCAGCATCATAAAGATGGGAAATGGAATCCTCCATTATGGACATAAGTTCTATGAATTTTTTTTTAAACTCTGGGTCTAACGCATGAATTTTTTTATTTAAATTTTTATCCATAAAAATACAGGGAAGAATATTATATAAATTTATTTATTAATTTCGCTGGTTTTTTTCCACTGAATATAATTATCCTCAAGAATTTTTATAATTTCCTGACGCTGTTCTGCTCCCCCTAGTCCTTTCCAATCAAGAATGACAAAATCTATTTCTTCTTTAGTTTTTTTAATTGCTTCTAAAATCATTTCCTCTTTTAATGGAAAAGCATATTGAGGAATAATATGTGAGATTGCGACATTAGAATTTAATTGAATTTTATTGAAGTTCGGGCAGTAGTGCGGCCCGCCGATTCCTATTGCGATTTCATTATAGGGATTTTCTTTAAATTTTTCAATTGTTTCTGAAATTGTTTTAGCGACGACAAAAGCAGCACGGCGGTCGTTCCATTCTGTTTCTGTTGCACCGATTTCTATAAAAACACATGGTTTGTCTATCAAAGGACCGTGATGCGTACATTCAAGAGTTATGTTATAATCTTTTATTTCGTATTCATTAGATATTTTATTCAAATTTTCAAATAACTGTTTTTGGAAAAGTGCAGAAGCTGGACAGATTTTTCCAGACTCTCCTCCGAAATCAGCAGAACGCCAGTTTCCAGGGGCATGGATTGAAAGAGTTTTTCCCCCTTTTTCTGACTGATGTTTTGAAGCAAAAATTATAAAATCATATTTGTTTATTTTCTCTTTATCAATTTCTGCGTCGTCGACAATTTCTGTTTCAATCAAATAAAAATCAAAACTCGGTTTGTCTCCTATTGAAGACAATAAAGGATTTTTTCTGAATTGCGAAAGCGCTGTTGTGATGTTTGTTCCTGCTTTGTCCAATTTGCTTGCTATTATTAAATATTTTTTGTACATAATTAATTATAAAAAGATTGTTTATTAAATATTTTTATGTTAGAGATAATAAAACTGATTGTGGGGATTTTTATTCTTGTACTTGGAATTCCAGTTGGAAATTTCCTCGCACATTTTACAAAAGAAGAATTAAAAGCAGGACAAAAATGGTTCAAGTTAATCATTATTTTAAGTTTAACAGGAGGAGTTGTCGGATTAATAATTCGCGACGATGTTTTGATGTTCAGTTTATTTTTTGTCGCAATTATAACAAGTAGAAGTTTAAAAAATAAAAAATAAAATAGGGGATTATAAACAATTATTTCTTTTTCTTTTTCTCTGTCTTTTTTTTAGCCATTTCATCTCCCCCTTTTAATTGTTTATTTATAGAAAAAAGTTTTTATATTTATATCTCCACTTCCAAAAGACATCATTTCATAAGATTAATAAAGGATTTTTAATAATAAAGTTTATGTTATATTTAATCGGGCTTGGATTGAATTTGAAAGGAATATCTGTTGAGGGCTTGGAGATTTTAAAAAATTGCAAAAAAATTTATCTTGAAAATTATACTGTTGATTTTCCTTATGCTGAAAATGTGTTGTGGGAGTTCATCGGTAAGAAAATTGAGATTGCTGATAGAAAAAAAGTTGAAGGGCTCGAAATTGTCGACGAGGCGAAAAAAAAAGATGTTGCGCTCTTGATCTATGGTTCGCCTTTAACAGCAACAACACATATTGCTCTTTTAGATGAAGCAAAACATTCACGAGTTAAATGCAGAGTGATTTATGCTGGTTCTATATTTGATGCAATTGGTGAGACGGGTTTGCAATTGTATAAATTTGGAAAGATAACGAGCATGCCTGCATGGAAAAAAAGCTTCACACCGACGAGCTTTATGGAAATTATTAAAGACAATCAAAAGATTGACGCACATAGTTTAATCTTGGTTGATATTGGCTTGCCCTTTGAAAAAGCAATTGAGCAATTTAAAAAATCTCTGGAAGAACATAAAATCAGGATTGGAAAATTTTTGGTTTGCTCAAATCTCGGAACAAAAAACAAGAAAATTTATCTGAGAACATTAAAAGAATTTGAAGATTATAAAATTCATAAGCCATTTTGTTTTGTTATTCCAGGAAAACTTCATTTTGCCGAGGAGGAATTTCTAAAGAGGTTTGAAGAATGAAAATTTATGTTGCTGCAAAAATTTAAAAAAAAAGGAGTTTTGGGAATTTATTAAAAAATAAAAAAACTAGGACATGAAATTTCTTATGATTGGACAAATCATAAAAATATTAAACCTTGTGAAAAAAATATAGAACTTGTAAGAAAATATTCTGAGAATAAAATTAAAGGAATTTTAGAAAGTGATATTTTTATTTATCTAAGTGACGAAAAAGGAACAACACTTCATATGGAATTTGGATTTGCATTGGCACTTAATAAAATAAAAGGAAAACTCCAAATTTATGTTGTTGGAGAATTCAAAAATAAATCTCCTTGGTTTTTTAATCCTTCAATAAATAGAGTGGATTCTATTGAAGAAATTTTGGAAAAAATATAATAAAAATATTTAAAAACATGAATTCTATAAAATATTATGGTTAAGATAAATTTTGGAATTAGAAGAATTATCTCAGATATTGCTATAATTTCTATAATTATTATTTAATCGGCGTTAATAACGTCGAGGAGAATTTATTATGATTAAATTAGATTCTAACGCGAGTGGAATGCCAGTTTGGATATCGAGAGATATTTTGGATAATTATCTTAATAGAAGAACTAACGGAAATAGGGAACAGATATTAGACGCAGTCAGAACTTTTGAGAACCTTACACATTATAGTTTGCAAAGGGGAATGTATGGTAAAGAATTAGCAAATAAAATAATAAAGGAGATTTTAAAAAATAAGAAAACTTGAAAATAAAATGGATATGAAGCATGAAGAAAAAGTTATGAATTTTTGGAGACAAAATAATATATTTAAAAAATCTGTTGAAAAACCTGCTGGAAAAAAGCCAAAAGGAAATTATATTTTTTATGACGGCCCGCCGTTTATTACCGGGCTTCCTCATTATGCGACGCTGTTGCCGAGTATTGTGAAAGATGTTATTCCAAGATATTGGACTATGAAAGGCTATAGAGTTGAAAGGGATTGGGGGTGGGATTGCCATGGATTGCCTGCTGAAAACCAGGTTGAAAAAGAAATGGGTTTGAAAAATAAAAAAGATATTGAAAAAATAGGGGTTGGGAAATTTGTTGATTCTTGTAAATCCTATGTAGATAATGTTTCTGGACAATGGAAATGGTATATTGACAGAATTGCCCGATGGGTAGATATGGACAAATCTTACAAAACAATGGATATCAAATTCATGGAAAGTGTAATGTGGGCATTCAAGCAACTTTATGATAAGGATTTTATTTACGAAGGTTTCAGAACGTCACTTCATTGTCCTCGGTGTGCAACGCCCCTTTCAAAATTTGAAATCACAATGGACACTGGTTCTTATAAAGATGTTGAAGAAGATTCAGTTGTGATAAAATTCAGATTAAAGAAAAATAAAAAATTTGGAGAAGTTTATGTTTTAGCGTGGACAACAACCCCATGGACACTTCCTGGAAATCTTGCTCTTGCAATCAATGAAAAAATTGATTATGCCCTTATTGAATTTTCAGGTGAAAAATATATTTTAGCAAAAGAGAGGGCAAAAGATATTCTGAAAACAGATTATAAGATAATTAAAAATTTTAAAGGAAAAGAATTAGTCGGACTGGAATATGAACCGCTTTTTAATCTGGAAAATGAGAAGATAAATCAGAATAAAAAAGCATACAGAATTTATTCTGAAGATTTTGTGAGTGTTGAAGATGGGACAGGTGTTGTGCATATTGCTCCTAATTTCGGGGAAGATGATTTTGAAACAGGTAAAAAATATGACCTACCAATAGTGGATATAATGGATGACGACGGGGTATATACAGAAGAAGCCGGAAAATGGAAAGGAATATATTTTAAAAATGCCGGCAAGAAAGTTCTTGAAGAATTAAAAGAAAAATTATTTTCAAAATTCAAATACACGCACTCATATCCTTTTTGTCACAGATGTGAAACATCTTTAATTTACAAAACCCAGAAAGCATGGTATCTTGATATTGATAAAATAAGAAAAAAAATGTTAGAGACAAATAAAAAAATTAATTGGGTTCCAGATTATTTTAAGGATGGGCGTTTTAAATATAATTTAGAAAAAGCTCCGCATTGGTGTATTTCACGTTCGCGTTACTGGGGTTCCCCAATACCTGTCTGGAAATGTGAAAATTGTGGAGAGATAAATGTTGTGGGTTCAATAAGAGAAATTGAAAAGTTAAGTGGAAAAAAAGTAAATGATTTGCACAGACCACAAATTGATGATATTAAATTTAAATGCAAATGCGGGAAGTTTATGAAAAGAGTCCCAGAAATTCTTGATTGCTGGTTTGAATCAGGCTCGATGCCTTATGCACAATGGCACTATCCTTTTGAAAGAAAACAACATTTTGAAAAAAATTTTCCTGCAGATTTTATAATTGAATACACCGGACAATTACGAGGCTGGTTTTATTATCTGCATGTATTATCAAATGCTTTGTTTAATTCAGAATGTTTCAAAAACGTAATTGTAACAGGAGTTCTTGCAGGAAATGACGGAAGAAAAATGAGCAAGTCATATGGCAATTATCCAGACCCAAAAGAAACACTGGAAAAGTATGGAGGAGATGCAATCCGAATGTATTTTTTAGGAAGCCCGATTATTCTCGGAGAGGACATGAATCTTTCTGAAAAAGATATTCAAATATCCCTGAGAAAAAATATAATGCTTCTTCAAAATATTTATAATTTTTATGAAGTTCTGGATAAATCAAATTTTAAAAAAACAAAAAAAAATATTCTCGACGAATGGATAATAGCAAGATTAAATCAGTTAATAAAAGAAGTTACTGAAAATTTGGAAAAATATAATCTACCTTTTGCCACAAGAGCAATAACAGATTTTATAGAGGAGTTATCGCTTGGGTATATAAAATTAAATAGAGAGAGATTTAATAATAATGAAAAAGCAGCTGTTGAAACTCTGAAAAAAGTTTTGGAAAATTTGTTAAGGGTAATTGCTCCTTTTATGCCTTTTATCTCTGAAAATATCTGGCAAAAAGTTACTGAAAATAATTTTAAAAAATCAAATGCCTCTGTTCACCTGCAGGAATGGGTGAGATATGATTCAAAATTAATTGATAAAAAATTAATAGAATCTGTAAAAGAAATCAGAGAGATAATCTCCATCGGACTCGCATCACGAGACAAATTAAAAATTGGTTTGAAGTGGCCACTTGCAAAAGTTGTAATAAAAAAAGAAAAAAAATTTGGGAGAGAATTTGAAGAAATTATAAAGTCACAGTTGAATGTTAAAAAAATTAAATTTGAAAAATCAAAAAAACTAGAGGTTAATTTTGATATGGCGATGACTCCAGAACTGGAAGCAGAGGGTTATGCCCGTGAGATGTCGAGGCAGATTCAGGCATTTAGAAAAAAATTAGGATTAAATAAAAATGATTTAGTGGAAACGATTATAATTACCGACGAGGATTTTAAAAAAATTCTAGAAACACAAAAAAATTTCTTGAAAGAAAGGACTAATTCAAAAAAATTAGGGATTGTTACAACTGATAAGGAAAGATTTAAAAATAAAGTTGAATTCAAGATTAAAGATAAAAAAGGGGAGATTGCCATGGGTAACTACTGATAGGTAATTCAACAAAGTTACTCCTAAATCACAGCAATCTTTAAAAGCAATAACATACAAATAATAAAATGATAGTAAAAGATGAATTTTTAAGCCGATTGAGAAAAATTTTTGATTTGAATCTTTATGAAGTTAAAGTTTGGACTGCATTGTTGTCCAGAGGAACTTCAACTGCCGGAGAATTGAGCAATATTTCTGACGTGCCTCGTTCGCGAACTTATGATATTCTTGAAAGTTTAGAGAAAAAAGGATTCATTGTGATGAAACTTGGAAAGCCAATCAAATTTGTTGCATTAAAACCAGAAGAAGTTGTTGAAAGAGTCAAAAAAAATCTGGTTCACGATACAAGGGAAAAATCAGAAAGACTTGACAATATGAAAGGCGATGAGGTTCTTGAAGAATTGAGCACTTTATTTACCAAAGGTATTAAATTTGTTGAACCATCTGATTTGTCTGGAAGTTTGAGAGGAAGACAGAATTTATATAATCATTTGGATATGATGATTGGAAGTGCAGAAAAAACAGTTACGCTTGTTACAACTGCTGAAGGCTTAAACAGAAAAATAGAAGTTTTAATGCCGACGATGAAAAAAGTAAAAAAGAGGGGTGTTAAGATTAGAATTGCTGCACCAATTAACAGCAACAATATTAATGTTGCAAGAGATTTAAAAAAAGTTGCAGAAATTAAAAACATGGAAAAAATGAAAGCACGATTTGTAATTATTGATTCAAACCAGATTATGTTTATGCTTCTTGACGACGAGAAATTTCATTCTAATTACGACACAGGCGTCTGGATTAGCACAGAATTTTTTGCTTCTGCTCTTGAACAAATGTTCGAGTTGGCTTGGAAAGAAATGAAACCCGTCAAATAAAAAGAGGATGAAAAAAGATATTTATGTTAAAGGATTTGAAAATAAATTATGGCTAATTTTATAAATCATATTAAATATTTTTACCTTAGAGGATTTGTGGTTTATTGGAAATTTAATAACTTATTCTATCTGTAAAGCAGAGGAACTAAAATAAAAAGAGGGAACAAGATGAAAAATCTAAATGCGTGGTTAGTTATTTTGGCGGGTGTTCTTTTAGGAATTCATGCAGCAGGAATTATTAATTTATTGTCGAGTGCATGGATGTGGGTACTTGCAATTGTTGTTTTGTTAATTGGTATTAATCAATTAATGAAAAAGAAAAAATAATTAAAAACTGAAAGGAGTGAAAATGAGAAAGTTTAAGAAACTTGATAAAAACGTTAAGAAAATGGATGTGCATGACATTGGTCTGACAAAATTATCTGTTGCTGCTGGAGTTCTTTTTATCATAACTGTTTGGCTTGCTACAATGAATTTAGTCCATAAAATTCACTGGGGATGGTTTTTAGCTGCAATGATAATTTTTGCAATTCGTCCTATGAAGAGGTTTTGTTGTTAGAATCAATTACAACTTCTGAAATCAAATAATGCGGTGTAATTTTTTTAACTTTAACTTTTAATTTTTTTCCGAGAATTTTTTCTCTTGACTGAACTGCAAAAAGTTTGTAATTATCGTCGCGGGCGAGATAAGTATTTTCAAAACCTTTTGAATTGACTAAAACTTCATGTTCTGTGTTTAGAAATCTTTTCTGGTTTTCATTGCAAATTTCATTGTGAAGTTTTAGAATTTTTATTGCTCTTTGCTTTTTTGTTTCTGAATCAATTTGTGGTTGCATTTTTTCTGCAAGTGTTTTTGGGCGAGGCCAGAATTTTGAAACATTAATTGTTTCTGGTTTTATTTCTTTAACTAAATCAAAAGTTTGCTGAAAATCGTCTTCGGTTTCTCCTGGAAAGCCAACAATAACATCTGTTGAAATATGAATTTCTGGGAATTCTTTTTTGAATGCATGAATAATTTTCAAAAAATCCTCTTTTGAATAATTTCTTTTCATTGATTTTAAAATTTTGTTGCTTCCTGACTGAACCGGAACGTGGAGAAATTTGAACATCTTTTTATTTTTGTATAACTCAATTAGTTCTGGTAAAATTTTTAAGACATTATCTGGATTGCACATTCCAAGTCGAAGATGAAAATTATTTTTGATTAAAAGAATTTCATTTAATAATTCAGGAAGAGAATGTTTTCCGTCGTCATTTCCATAATTTGCGCAGTCCTGAGAAGTTATCCAAATTTCTTTTGCACCTGCATCCAAATCACTTTTGACTGATTTAATTATCTCTTCTTGCGGATAAGAAAACAATTTCCCTTTTGCAAAACGCGTGATACAATAAGCACATTTTCCAAGACATCCTTCTGAAATTTGAGTTATTCCTATTAATTTTTCTTTTGATATTTTTGGGAGATTGAGTTTTATTTCGTTTCTGTGCTGAAGATATTTTCCCTCTTCATAAGCATTTGAATAAATATCCTGAATTAAATTAATTAAATTTTTTGTCTGCGAGGTATCAAGAAGAAATAAATTATTAGAAAATAATTTTTCTCTGTTTAATCTTGGCATACAACCCGCAAGTATTATTCTCTTTTTGTCTTTGAGCAAATCCTGAATTCGCCTACGAATCTTTTCTTCTGTTGGCTCTTTTACAATACAGGAATTTATTATTATCAAATCAGCATAATTTAAATTAGAAGTTATATTAAATCCTGCTTGCCGAACTAATCCTTTCATTATTTCTGTTGAATTATGATTTGCAGTGCAACCATATGATTCAAAAAAAATTTCCATAAAAATAAAACAAAGAAATAGTTAAAAAATTATTTATTTATTTAGGATTGCTAAAATTGCCCCTAATGCTGTTGTCAATACTACGATCCACCCCGCCAAGCTTGCTATCAAAGATCCTCCAAGATAACTTGGAAGAGTTAGAGTTCCTCCAATCATAGCAAAACCTACAGATAGGGAAACAATCACTCCTGTTAACCATGCGACAAAACTAAAAAGTTTTGAAATGCCCTTGCCAGGAATTATTGCTTTTCTTTTTGTTGCCATCATCAACCTCCTTTAATTTAATTAAAGTATATAATCTATAGTTATTTTTATTTATATATGTTTCGGGTTACATTTCCTCCAATGTTTCAATCCCAAAAAGATTTAATGAATTTTTTAAAACAATTTTAAATGATTCAATCAGTTTCAAGCGAAAATTTTTTTGAAGTGAATGAATAACAGGACAAGCATGATAAAACTCATTAAAAATTTTTGAAAGTTCATAAGAATAATTTGCAATCAGCGACGGGTTGTAATTTTTGTAAGAAGAAAAAACAACTTCAGGAAATTGCGAAAGTTTTTTTACAAGTTCAATTTCTACTGGTTCAAGTTCTGTAACTAAAAATGATTTTGTTTTTGAATTTGCTTTTTTCAAAATCGAATTTGCACGCGCATAGGAATAAAGAAGATAGGGACCTGTATCTCCTTCGAAGTTTATTGACTCTTTTGGATTAAAAAGCATATTTTTTTTTGAATCAACTTTCAATAATAAATATTTTATTGCAGAGAGAGCAATTATTAAACTCCTTGATTCTAATTCTTTTTTAGAAAGTTTTGCTCTTGAATCTAAATTTTTTTTGACAAGACTCTGAACTTCTAATATCAGATCATCAGCATCAATCACTTTGCCCTCGCGAGATTTCATTTTTCCTTCGGGGAGATTAACCATTCCGTAAGAAAGATGTTTTAAATTTTTTGAAACCCTAAAATTTAATTTTTCCAGAATTGAAAAAAGAACTTTGAAATGATATTCCTGTTCGTTGCCCACAACATAAATTGAACCATCTAAATTAAAATCCTCTTCTTTTAATTTTGCGAGATATAAATCTTGAGTTATATACACAGAGGTTCCGTCTGAACGCAGAAGAATTTTTTCACCTAATTCTTTTCCTAAATTGATTGCTATTGCACCATCTTCCTTTTTTTCGAAAACTTTCTTTTTTAACCCGTCGTGGATAATTTCTTTTCCTTTTTTATAAATATCACTTTCATAATATTCTTTGTCATGTTTTATCCCAAATAAATTATATGTCTTATTAAATCCGTCGAGAGTCCATTTATTCATTTTTTTCCAGAGACCAATTATTTCTTTATCTCCATTTTCCCATTTTATCAAACATTCTTTAGACTTCTCTTCCAATTCTGGATTTTGTTTTAATTTTTCATTGAATAAAACATAAAAATCACCGACAAAATGGTCTGATTTTTTATCTGGTTTTTTTCCTTTTCCAAATTTTTTATAAGCGACCATTGATTTACAAATATGAATTCCGCGGTCATTATTAAGATTAGCCCGGATAATTTTATTCCCATGAAATTCAAAAATCCTTGAAATTGATTCTCCTATAGACATATTCCTTAAATGCCCTAAATGAAGTGGCTTGTTTGTATTTGGCGATGGAAATTCAATCATAATTTTTTTTCCTTTTCCAATATCAGAATTTCCAAATTTTTCTTTTTGTTTTAAGATTTCTCTAATTAAATTTTCTGCAAACATTTTTCTGTCAAGTGTAAAATTTAGATATGCTCCGTGCGCGTCGATATTTGCAAATCCTTTTGGAAGTTTTATTTTTAATTTTAAGTCCTGTGCAATTTGTTGCGGTGATTTTTTTAATTGTTTGGAAAGTACAAAGCAAGGAAATGCAAAATCGCCCATCGAGGAAGAAGGGGGAATTTCAATTAAGATCTCAATTTCTTTTTCAGAAAGTTTTATTTCTTTTTTCAGGGATTTTGCAATAGATTTTTTCATAAGATATAAAAACCAAAGCACATTATAAAACTTATGAAAGTTTATGATTTAATTATTATCGGGGCTGGACCTGGTGGGTATTCTGCTGCACTTTATGCTGCGCGATATAACCTGAAGGTTTTAGTTATAGGGGCCATGCCCGGTGGAACAGCAGCGACGGCGCACAAAATTTGCAATTATCCTGGGTTTGAAGAAATTACTGGTTTAGAGTTAATGACGAAGATGATTAATCAAATAAAAAAATTAAATGTTGAAATAAAACAAGAAGAAGTTATGGATATAAAAAAACAAGATCTTTTCAAAATTAAAACAAACAAAAATGAATATTTTGGGGAAAAAATTATTATTGCTACTGGCTCGCAAAGAGCGAAATTATGTTTGGAGAGAGAGGAAGAGTTTGAAGGAAAAGGAATTAGTTATTGCGCAACATGTGATTCTGGATTTTACAAAAACAAAATTGTTGCTGTTGCTGGCGGCGGAAATGCTGCACTAACTGCTGCTCTGCTTTTGGCGAGTGTTGCGAAAAAAGTTTATATTATTTATAGAAGAGAAAAATTTTTCAGAGCAGAAAAAGAATGGGTTGAGGGTGTTGAAAAAAATGAAAAAATCACATGCTTATTTAATGAAGAGATTACAAGAATTGAAGGAAAAGATAAATTGGAAAAAATACAGATAGGTAATAAAAAAGAAATTAAAGTTGATGGTCTGTTTGTGGAGATTGGGGGAATTTCCAATTTAAAACTTGCGAAGATTTTGGGAATTGAACTTGAAGGAAATTTTATCAAAGTTGACAAAGAGAAAAGAACAAATGTAAAAGGGGTTTTTGCTGTTGGGGATGTTACGAATAATCCATTGAAACAAATTGTTACTGCTTGCGGAGATGGTGCTATTGCTGCTTTTGAAGCATATAAAGATATTGTAAAAGAGAAAAAGAAATAATGGAGAAAATAAATTCAGACAATCTTGAAAAAGCATTGAGCAACGACGAGAAAAAAGAAAATGCCATGATGACAAAAGAGCAAGAAATTGCTTTTCATCAGGGTGCTTTGAATACTCTTGTGAATGAAAGAAATGAGTTATTTAAAATGATTCAGAATGTTGAGATAATTATGCAGGCACACCTGAAACAACTTGAAGAATTAGGTGTAAAAATCAAGAAAAACAAACTTTAAAAAGATTCTTGATTAAAAATTTAGAAGTAGAAAAATTTTTAAAAGGAGATTTGCTTGGGGTTTTGAAGAAACAGAAAAACATTAATATTAAAGATTATTAGTTTCTTAATAAAATGGATATACCAATAGATATTTCGCACCAAGCAATGGGTTATGATAGAACCGCGACTATGTTTTCACCAGAAGGACATTTGTTGCAAGTTGAATATGCAGAAAAAACAGTGCGTCTTGGAACAGCCAGTATTGGAATGGTTTGCACTAATGGTATCTTTATTCTAGCTGACAAAAGAATTCGCGATAAATTAATTGTAAAAAGTTTCGCGACGAGAATTTCTGAAATTGATTCACACATTATTGCAAGTGTTGCAGGAATTGTTGCTGATGCACGCGTTTTGATTGAAAGAGCACAGGTGATTGCACAGCAAAATCGGGTTACTTATGATTCTCCTGTTGAACCAGAAATTATTATAAAAGATATTTCAAATATAAAACAGCAATTCACGCAATATGGCGGGGCAAGACCATTTGGTGTTTCAATGATGCTTGCTGGAATAAACAGGAAAAAACCAGTTCTTTATACAAGTGATGTTACTGGAAATTATCAATCATATCATGCAAATGCAATTGGCGAAGGTGATGAAAGAATTCGGGAAAAACTACGAGAAGAATATAAACAAGAAATGACAATAAAACAAGGTGTCAAACTCGTATTAAAAATTTTAGAAGAAATAAAAGGAAAAGAATTTGATATCAACGGGCTTGAAATCTCATATATTGAAATTGACAATTTGAAAATTAAAAAATTAGAAGGTAAAGAAATTAAGGAATTATAAAATGAGATTAGGAAAAATTTCTGGAGCAGTATTTTTATTAAATTTATTTTTACCTCAGTATACTATGATGGTGAGGTTTTTTTAATTAAAAAAAATTAATGCATCTTGAAGAGCAGAATAAAATTTTAAAAAACTATGGAGATGTGATTCAAGAAAAAAAGAGAAAAGGAATAATGAACTTACCTTATTATCCTCCTGAAAAAAATACAAGGGAAATCATAAGTGTATAAAATGACCAACACAATCGCGCGAATAAAAAAAGCAGGAAAGCATTTTGAAATTATTGTTGACTTAAATGAAGCATTGAAATTCAAAAAAGGCGAGAGCAATTTTATTGAAGCAGAAGGTGACAGAATTTTTACTGATTCCAAAAAAGGACAGGTACCGTCTGAAAAAGATTTGAAAGAAGCGTTTGGGACGACGGACATAAATGAAATAGTTAAAAAAATTGTTAAAGGAGGGGAAGTTCAAACAACACAGGAACATCGCGACGCTGAGCAGGAAAAAAAGTTCAGGCAAATTGTTGATTTTATTTCAAGGAATGCAATTGACCCGCAAAGTGGAAATCCAATCACAAGCGAAAGAATTAAAAACGCAATTGAACAATCAAAAGTAAATATTAAGAACACATCAGTGGAAAACCAGATTAATGATGTTCTTGCTGAAATCAGCAAAATTATTCCAATAAAAATTGAAACAAAGCATGTCAGGATTGTTGTTCCTGCAATGCATACTGGAAAAGTTTATGGATTAATTTCACAATACAAAGAAAATGAAAAATGGCTTGACAACGGCGACCTTGAAGTTGAGGTTAAAGTTCCGTCGGGAATTATCATTGACTTTTATGAAAAACTAAACAACGTGACGCACGGAAGTGCGATTACAGAAGAAATTAAAGAATAAAATGACAAACGAAAACAAAAGACAAGTTGTAATACCAGGAGAAGTTATTGTTAATGGGGATGATTATTTGCCTGGAGAAGGAACAGAACGAACAGATAAAGGAATTGTTGCGTTGCGTTTTGGACTTGCAGAAGAATTTAACAAGTTGATAAAAGTTATTCCACTTTCCGGAACATATCAGCCACGACGGGGAAATGTGATTATTGGAAAAGTTGAAATGATAACTTCGAATGGATGGGTAACTGATATTGGTGCACCTGAAAATGCATTTTTGCCTTTAATGGAAGTTCCAAGATTTGTCAACAAAAACGGAATGGAAGAGGTTCTTGATATTGGAGACATGGTTGCTGCTAAAATCTGGAGCATTAACCGACGGGGAATTGACCTGAGTATAAAATCGCACGGACTTGGCAGAATTGATGAAGGAATAATTATTGAAATAAATCCTAATAAAGTCCCAAGGGTGATTGGAAAAGAAGGAAGCATGATAAAAATAATCAAAAACAAAACAGGATGCGACATAACTGTCGGGCAAAATGGTTTTATCTGGATTAAGGGCGACAAAGTTGAGGACGAAATTTTCGCAAAAAAAGCAATTAATTTTGTTGTTGAAAAATCATATTTATCTGGATTAACAGAAGAAATTGAAAAATGGTTTGTTAAAAACGAGGGGAAAGAATAAAATGGCAACTAAAAATTTTAAACGAATCGACGGAAGGGCGGTTGATGAGATGCGACAGATTAGTGCGAAAGTTGGAATTATCCCAAATGCCGACGGAAGTGCAATGTGGAAGCAAGGAGATACAATCGCAATTGCTGCAGTTTATGGACCGAAAAAAATGCATCCTCAACATCAGCAAGACCCGACAACAGGACAGTTGAGGTGTAATTATACTCTCGGAAGTTTTTCTGTTGCAGAAAGAGCACGCCCGGGGAAAAACAGAAGAAGCCGGGAAATTGACAAAATAATTGAATGGGCGTTGAGTCCTGTTTTGCAAATTGAAAGATTTGTTAATAATGTAATTGATGTTCATATTCATATTATTCAAGCCGACGCTGGAACGCGATGTGCTGGAATTAATGCTGCTGCTCTGGCACTTGCACATGCAGGTATTCCAATGAAAAAAATGGTTTGCAGTGTTGCTGCAGGAAAACTTGACAAAACACTTGTGATGGATTTAACAAAAGAAGAAGAAGATTACAAAGACGGAGAGGGCTCAACCGATATCCCAATCACAATGACCCAGGACGGAGAAATTACACATATTCAGCTTGACGGAAAAATAAATTCAAAAGAATTAAAAGAAGTTATTGAAATGACAAAAAAGGCAGGCAAGGAAATTTATGAAATTCAAAAAAAAGCATTGAAAGAGGTTACTGAATAATGGATAAATATTATACAACACCAGAAATAATGAAACAAAGAATCAAGCAGTTTCTTTCAAAAGGAAATCGATTTGACGGACGAAAAACAAATGAATTCCGGGACATTGAAGTTGAACTTGGAATTTCAAAAAAAGCAGAGGGCTCGTGCAGAGTTAGAATTGGAAAAACAGAAGTTATCGTCGGTGTTAAAATGGATGTTGGGGCCCCATACGCAGATAATCCTGACAAAGGAAATCTTATGACAACTGCTGAAATGTTGCCATTGAGTTCTCCTCGATTTGAAGCAGGACCGCCGAAGTTTCCAGCAATTGAACTTGGAAGAGTTGTTGATAGGGGTTTGAGAGAAAGTGGTTTTATTAATTTTGAAAAATTGTGCATTAAAGAAGGTGAAAAAGTGTGGACAATTTTTGTAGATATTTACACAATTAACGACGACGGAAACTTAATGGATGCAGCAGGAATTGGTGCTATCATTGCATTGAAAAATTCTTTTATTCCGGAATACGACGAGAAAACAGGAAAAGTCAATTACGGGAAACTTACAAACAAGAAAATAGAATTATCTGAAAATGTTCCTATTCCAATTACAATTCACAAAATAGGAGAAAATTTTATCGTTGACCCGACGAGGGAAGAAGAAGATTTAAGTGAAACAAGAGTGACTATCGGAAGTTCAAAAGGGGTTATTTCTTCTATGCAAAAAGGCGAGGCAAATATTTTGACTAGTGAAGAAATGGAAAAAATTCTTGACATGAATGACAAAATCTGGAATGATATTTTTAAAAAGATTAAAAAGTTTTTGAAATAAGATGCTACAGCCACAAGATTTTACACGATATGAACAAGCGAGAATTCTCGGAGCACGGGCTTTACAAATTGCAATGAATGCACCTTTGCTGATAAAAATTAAACAAGATGATTTAGAAAGTATAAAATTTGATGCATTGAAAATTGCAGAAATTGAATTTAATTCTGGCGTGCTTCCGATTTCCATAAAACAACCATTTCCAATAAAAAGAGAGGAGAAATTGAAAAAACAAATTGAAAAAACAATCAGTGATGAAGAAAAAGAAGAGAAAGAAATTGAGGAGGAGGAAGAGATTGCAAAAGAAGGAGAAATAATGGCACTTGCTAATCCTGAAGACGAACAAGGAGAAAGTGAAGAAGAGAACGGCGATGAAGAGTGAACCTAAAAAGTTTTAAACTAATTCAACTTTTCTAAATTATGGTTATGATAAAAAGGGTTTCTGCAAAAGCAATTAAAGATTGTCGAGGAGAAAAAACAATTTCTGTTACAATTGAAACAAATGTTGGTAAGTTTTCTGCATCGTCGCCGAGTGGGACTTCAACTGGAAAAAATGAGGCCAAAATTTATCGTAAAACACTTGAAGAAGATATTAAAACATTGAAAAAATTTGAGGATTATTTTTCAGAAGAGATTATTGAAACATTTGATGACTTGCGCAGAATTGAAGATATTGTTGACAAGCATGTTGGTGCAAACACTCTTCTTGCCTTGGAATATACTGTATTAAAATCACTTGCAAAAAAAAATAAAAAAGAAATCTGGGAATTGATTAATTTTTCAGCGAAAAAATTTCCACGCCTTGTTGGAAACTCCGTCGGAGGAGGGGGGCATTCAAGAGTAGACAAAAAACCAGATTTTCAGGAGTTTTTACTAATTCCAAATTTAAAATCAGTAAAAGAAAACTTTGAAAAAAATAAAAAAATAAAAAAAGAAATTGAATTTTCCCTAAAAGATAAAGATAAAAATTTCAAAAGCAAGAAAAATTATGAGAATGCGTGGATTACTTCTCTGAATGAAAAAGAGATTTTAGATATATTAAAAAATTTTAAAATTAATCTAGGAGTTGATATTGCGGCGTCGGGTTTTTTTAAAAGAAAAAATTATCTTTACCAAAATCCTATGTTAAAAAGAACAGCAGAAGAGCAGTTTAATTATCTTTGCAATCTTATAGAAAATTTTAATATTTTTTACATTGAAGATCCTTTTGGCGAGGAGGATTTTGATAGTTTTGCTAAATTGCTGAAAAAATTTCCAGATAGATTGATTGTCGGTGATGATTTGATTGTTACAAATGTCAAGCGACTTAAAAAAGCAATTGAGAAAAAAAGTGTTAATGCAATTATTGTTAAGCCGAATCAGTGTGGCTCGTTGCTGGAAGTGAGAGATGTCTGCAAATTAGCAAAAGAAAATAATATTAAAATTGTCTTCTCGCATCGGAGCGGAGAAACAGAGGAAAATATTCTGGCAGATATCGCATTTGGATTTGGTGCTGATTTTTTCAAGTGCGGAATTAATGGGAAAGAACGCGAGGCGAAATTAAAAAGATTGATTGAGATTGAGGAAAGTTTGGATAGCAAATCTTAAAAACCAATTTCTCCCTAAATTCTTATGCCTAGAAAAAAGAAAGAAGAAATTGTTGAGAAAAATGCAGAAGAAAAGATAGACGAGAAAGAGGCAGAATCAGAATCAACTGATGAAAAAAAAATTGAGGATTTAGAAGAAAGAAAAAAGAGAATTCTTGAAAAAGCAGCGAAACTTAAAGAAAAAGTTGCTGGAGAAAGTGTTAGCACAGAAGAATTAAAAGAAAAAGTCAAAGCAAAAAAGCGTTCTGAAATGCTGATTCCCCTCGAAGAGTATGTTAAGGCAGGAATTTATCTTGGAACAAAAGTTGTAACGCCAGACATGAGGCCTTTTGTTTATCGACGGAGAGCAGACGGACTTGCGATTTTTAACACAGATACTATTGACGAAAAATTAAAAGAAGGAATTGAATTCTTTTCTAAATTTAATCCAGAAGATGTGATTCTTGTTTGCAAAAGACAAGCAGGATGGAAGGTTGCTAAGATGTTCGGGGAAATTACTGGAATTCGTGTTTTCACAAAAAAATATCCTGCAGGAATTCTGACAAATACAAATCTTCCTGATTTTTTCGAGAATGAATTAACAATTATCACAGACCAATGGATTGACAAAAATGCATTGAACGACACGCTCAAAGTTCATAAAAAAGTTCTGATGCTCTGCGACACAAATAATTTTTCAAAAGGTTCTGACTACGTAATGATTGGAAATAACAAATCAGAAAAAAGTTTAGGCGTTGTTTTTTATCTTCTTTGCCGAGGATATTGCAAAGCAAAAAGAATTGAAAAAGAAATTCCTGACTTGGAATGGTGGACTGGAGAGGAGTGAGGATGGATAAAATTAGATTTTATTTATTCAATAGGTGCAGGAATATTAGGAGGATTTGTTGTACTCCTCTACTCTATTACTTATAATAAGATTAATGAAAAAAGGCGGTTTTGTAAAGTCTTTTTACCGCCCTTAATTAGTATGTTATTTTTTATATTAATAATACCCTTTTCTCTTATCATTCTATCTTAAAAAACAACCAATTATTTTTTTCACCACCGAGTTTTGCATTTATTAAAACATATTTTCCCTGAAGTTTTTTTCCAAATAATTCAAATTCAATTTTGTCTTTTCCTCGGTAAATCAAATCGTATTCTCCAGTGTCCCAGATTTTTACTTTTCCTTTTCCATAACCCTCTTTTATTGTTCCTTCAAATTTTGCATAAGATAATTCGTGGTCTGGAACTTGAATTGCGAGGCGTTTTTGTTTTTTTGTCGTCGGCGGAACTTTTGGAAGAGCCCAACTTTTCAAAACTTTGTCTAACTCAAGACGAAAATCATAATGGTCGTTTTTCGCTTTATGAAATTGTACTACAAAGATTGGCATAATTTAGAAATAGAAGAGATATTAAAAGATTTTGTGTTTGGGAGTATAGTCATTTTTAAATTGGATAAAAAATATTTTCTCTTAACTCTCCAAAACATTTAAATAATAACTCTTTCTAATTTTTCTAACTCAAAATGAGTACTTTAATATTTCAATTTACAACATTAAAGTATGAGGTACGCAGAAGTCATTGTTGTAGCTACTAGTTAGGATAGAGTGAAGTGGTTTATCTTTCTTACAAATGATAAATTGCGTTAAAATATGGCGTTTATCGTCGTGAATTATTTTAATTAAATCCAGTTGATCCTGCTGGCGGCTGCGGCTCTCTGGTTTGCAGTTAGACATGCAAGTTTCTTGTTTCTTTGAAGTGAGGAGCGAACTGCTCAGTAACACGTAGCTAACCTGCCCTTAGGCCAGAAATACCCACGGGAAACTGTGGTTAATATTTGATAGGAGAAATACCCTGGAAAGATTTTTCTTCAAACTAAGGATGGGGCTGCGGCGGATTAGGTAGTTGGCGGTGTAATGGACCACCAAGCCTTTGATCCGTAAGGGCTCTTAGCGGAGGGGCCCTGAGAGGGAATCTGAGACACTATTCCCAGCCCTACGGGGTGCAGCAGTTAGGTATAATCTACAATGCGCGCAAGCGTGATAGTTTGAGCCAGAGTGCGTTTCTATTGAAATGCTTTTATGGAATGTAAAAAGTTCCACGAATAAGGACTGGGTAAGACGAGTGCCAGCCGCCGCGGTAATACTCGCGGTCCAAGTCGCAGCCATATTTATTGGGTCTAAAACATCCGTAGCTTGCTTGATAAGTTTCTTGTGAAATATTATGTCTCAAGCATAATGCGTGCAAGAAGTACTGTTAAGCTAGAGACAGGGAGACGTAAAGAGTATGTTTGAAGTAGCGGTAAAATGTTTTAATCTCAGACAGACTAACAATAGCGAAGGCACTTTACGAGAACTGTTCTGACAGTAAGGGATGAAGGCCAGGGGCGCAAAACGGATTAGATACCCGTGTAGTCCTGGCAGTAAACACTGCACACTAAACATCGGTTCCTCCTCGAGAGGCATCGGTGCTGCAGGGAAGCCGAAGAGTGTGCTACCTGGGAAGTATAGTCGCAAGGCTGAAACTTAAAGGAATAGGCGGGGAGACACTACAACAGGTGACGCGTGCGGTTCAATCAGATTATACACCGTGAACCTCACCAGGAGCGACAGCAGAATGAAGGTCAGTCTGAAGGGCTTACCTGACACGCTGAGCAGAGTTGCATGGCCGACGTCAGCCTGTGTCGTGAGATGACCTGTTAAATCAGGTAACAGGCAAGACCCTTATGTCTATTTACAATAGAACTATAGACAGATTGCTCTGGTAACAGAGATGAAAGTGAGGGCTACGTTAGGTGGTACAACCTTAATCCCCTGGGCAACACGCGCGCGTCAATGGCGAATACAACGGGATGCAACGCAGAAATGCGAAGCCAATCTCTTAAAGTTCGTCTCAGTCCAGATCGAGGTTTGCAACCCAACCTCGTGACGCTGGAATCTGTAGTAATCGTTTGTTATCAACGAACGGTGAATACGTCACTGTCTCTTGCACTCACTGCCCGTCAAACCAACCGAGTTTAGTTATGGTAAAATTTTCGAAGTGAACTTTGGCTAGACAAGGTAGGTTAAGTCGTCACAAGGTAACTGTAGGGGAACCTGCAGTTGGATCACCTCCTAAATTATTTTCAATGCTTCTGCGTAATTTTTTTGAGTTGATTGAAATATGGAAGTTAAATAATTTGTTAAAATAATTCTAAAAGGAGTAACTGAAGCAGTAGAAGAATCTTGTAATGAAAAAATAATATTTCACATCCCAGAAGATAAAGATGAAGGAATTAATTTTAATTTGGCAGTAATCCTCAAAGAAAAAGATTAAGGTGAGATTAAAGGAAGAATAGTCGTCGCCGAAAGAGAATTAAAAGAAAAAAGTTCTCAAGAGATAGTTAATTGAATTGAGTTTAAAATCAGAGCTGGAAAAGAAACTAAATTATTTTTTCTTATTAGATTTTTTAATTTTTAATTTTTCAATAATAAAATAGAAGATAAAAACTAATATTATTAATAATAAAAACCACAGAAAAGATTGAATATCAAATAAACTTAAAATTAGCATACTGAAAAAAATAATTATGAAAAGGATTAAAAATTTTTCAAATGCACTTTTCTGTACCCATTTTTCTTTAAATGTTCTCTCCTCTTTTTTAAATTTTTTTGGTTTTTCTTCTTTTATTTCTTTTTTCTTCATATCAATTATTAAATAAATAATCCCTATCGGAAAAGCAACAATTAACCAAAAAAGCAACCAACCAGCACTTCCTTCAAAAATCCATTTCTTCCCCATAATTTTTTAACAAACCACCCCTTAAAAATTTTCTCAAAATCTTAAAATCAAAAAATATATAAATATTAATTTCATATTAATATCAAGTTAAGATGGTTAAAGCAATAATAAATATAGACGAGAATGCAAATAGGATTCTGAATATAGTAAAAGCAAAAGAAAACTTGAATGATAAAAGTCAGGCAATTAATTTAATTTTGAACCTTTATGGAAAAGAAATTCTTGAAGAAGAATTAAAACCAGAATTTGTAAAAGAGTTGTTAATGGCTCAGAATGAAGGAGTTATTGAAATCAAAGATTGGAATTCTTATTTTGGTTTGAATTAAAATGTATAAAATTGAATTAAGAAAAGAGATTGAAAAAATTCTGAAAAAACTTGCTAAAAAAGATAAAATCAGTTCAATTTATATTTCTAAGAAAGTTAAACAAATTCAGGAGAATCCTTACAGATTTAAACCCCTACGAAAACCTTTGCAAAATTTTTGGAGAATTCACATTGGAAATTATGTTTTGGTTTATTCTATTGATGAAAAAAGAAAAGTCGTGATAATTGAGAGGTATAAACATCATGACGAAGTTTACAAAGTGTAAGAGAAGATTCTTAATAAAACCCAAATCTTAAAAACCTAATAATTCTAAAATAATTATCACAACTCAAAGTTTATGCGGTTTCCCTCGGAGGCCGAGAGTTTACACGAGCCAACTCCATCGCCCTTGATGTCGAACGTGGGTGCAAGTAGGAAATCGGGTTCAGTACTTCGAGGAAAGTCGCAGAAACACCAG
>Ga0210057_1003104_pt1 | contig 23116 bp, 30 predicted proteins | sample CryGeyCG2114_010_2_FD_183968 | JGI IMG/M metagenome (GOLD analysis project Ga0210057, IMG submission 183968) | Groundwater microbial communities from aquifer - Crystal Geyser CG10_big_fil_rev_8/21/14_0.10 (SPAdes) (version 2) | ecosystem: Environmental > Aquatic > Deep subsurface > Groundwater ...
AAAGTAAATAATTTCAGTCGCAAATGCCCTGGAAGAGGATATTTTTTATAAATTCGTATTGATTATTTTCACAAAATCATTAATGATGATTTCAAGTTGTAAGTTGCACTTATGACTTGAATCCAGCAAAGGCAACTTTCCGTAATATCATGAAACTTGCTTTGCCAAGTCTGATTTTTGGAAGCGGAGGCCTGCATGAAATACCCACTTTATGATTTTTCTTCATTACATGACCGTGAATTTATAGGCGATTTGAAGCGCTGCCTGGATAAAATTTTCGTGGAAAATTCTTTTATTGATGGAGAATTTAATCTGGCATTTGAGCGGGACTTCGCAAAGATGCAGGGAGCGTCTCATTGTTTGCTAGTGGCCAATGGCACAGATGCCTTGGAAATAGCGCTTAAGTCTCAGGATATTGGCCACGGAGATTCGGTCGCGATACCAGGTATTACATTTTTTGCGACAGCGGAAGCTGTCATTAATGTGGGGGCAACTCCAGTTTTTGTCGACGTCGATCCATTGACTGGGCTTATGGATCCGGCCTCTTTAGAGCGAGTCGGTAAGGAAAAAAAGATTAAAGCGGTAATGCCGGTACATATCTATGGCCTGCCAGCTCCAATGGGGAAAATTAATTCTATTTGCTCGAGTCATAAATGGAAAATTATTGAGGATGGGGCCCAGGCTTGCGGAACGTTTTTACCCAGCGGCCCGGTAGGAAGTAATAAAAATGCCCTTACAACCTTCTCTTTTTATCCAACCAAAAATTTAAGTGCTATGGGTGATGCCGGTGCCATCTTGTTGCATGATGATGCTACTGCTGAGAAAATAAAATCACTGCGCAATCATGGGAGAGGGGCTACCGGTATGGTGGGTAGGAATTCTCGCTGTGATCATATACAGGCAGCAGTTTTGCTTCTCAAATTGCGAGAAATTGAAAATCAAAATAAAAAAAGGAAGGAAATCGCCAGACTGTATCATGAGCAATTGGCACAACTTCCTTGCCGTTTGTTGCCTCGATCTTATTTGGAAACCTCTTCGTGGCATCTATACCCAATCTTTTTAGGAGATGCTCAAGAGAGAGAAGAATTGCAAGCTTTCTTAACTGATAGTGGCATCGGTAGTAGTCCATATTACCTTCTGTCTATGCCTCAGGAAGAAGCACTTCAGGCGTACTCGGGTGAAAGAAAGAATGCAGATGCCATGGCCGGTAAGGCACTATGCTTGCCGATACATCCTTTTATGACTGAGCGGCATGTGCATGAGATTGCTTTGCAAATAAAGTCATTCTATCAGTAGGCGTTGCTTATTTTTTTGGATTTTCCTTGAGCATTTCACTGATGATTAAGGCTGCTTTTTTGGCCAGTTCTGGCGATTTAAGCTTTTCTTGTAGGGCTTTTTTAATCATCTCTATTTCTTGTTTGAGCTTTTGAGTGTCAGCGGTGGCGTCTTTTTGGACTTTTTCATCTACTTTTTCAGATGAAATCTTTTTGAAGCTAAAACGATTAAGTTTTGGGGCGGCCACCGCAGAATCTCCTTATCCCTAAAAGTTTAGGCTGCAACTTCAGTGATATTTTTGCGCATTTTGGCCACTCGATGCAGATGTTCTTCGATAACGTGATATAGTTCCAATTTTGTTGAACGCGGGTCAACTCCCTCAGGCAATACTGAGTAGACCATATCATTTTCGATCTCCGAAAAGACGTACCAGCGATGTCCTAGTTTTTGGAATAAAAATTCAGTTTCTTTATTGTGTGAAGTGATCATACTACCCTCCTGGTGTTGCAATCACATTTGATGAAGCCTGCAAAAAACTTATCGGGATTGGCCGTATAGACTTTAGACAATTTTATTTTGACAACATATTGATTTTTCGTTTTTTTTAAAAAAAGATTCCAAGACGGAAAACAAAAAGGGAAAAAAATGCCTATTGAAAAATGTTGTTATTTCTTGGGGGAAAGGAATTTTTTAAGCAAATGTTGATCGCGTTCTTTTTTGCTAGAGACGATCTGCTCGACTTGCTGGTGCCATTCTAAAAAAAGTGCATATTTTTTTTCGTTATCAATTAGGCAGTATAACTCAGAAGAGCGTTGAACTTTTATGGCATGCTTGCACTCTTGTGAATTTCTTTTTTTGTATTGGTGATCAATTGTATCGAGAAATTTTTTTTGATACTCAAATTCTGATTTTGTTAAATTATTATTTTCTTGAGATTTTTCACCGCTAAAAGTGCCAAGACCGTAATGCTCGTGCCCGTCCTTGTCTGTTGTTTGTCTGAGAATAACTCCGATGGTTGGTTGCTGCATGTATTGAACCTTGATGATTTCCGTCAGACTCATGGAGTAGCCTGTCAAAGGTAAAAGGCAGAGTAATATGTACTTCATGGCAATTCTCCATTTTGCGCGCGGGAGTGATAGCACGTATCTTCATCAGGACAGTTACCATCATTGGAACCACGACATAAAATTTCTTCCTGTCTCTCATTAATATTCAGATGTACGACGCCGTAACAATAATAAAGAATTCTTTCTCCTAGATTTGAGCGAATTAAAAAGGGATATCCCTGTTTCTTTACCCAAATGACCGTCGATTGAGTAAAAACCTGTGTAGAAATAAATAATAATAAAATGAGAACTAATTTCATCAATGTTTTCCCACAATTTAATATGTCGCTTGCAGACCAAGATAAAATGAAAAAATGGCGCCTGTTTCAAAAGTTACTGAATCTTGATCTTGGTTCCATAGCGTTGGGTTTTCAGCAGGTGTGTTAGCCGAAAGTGAATAGGGAAAAAGGGCTTGCAATTCACCCCCAAAAACCAGATCTGTTCGTGGCAAAACGTCTTTTAGCTGCAAGTTTGAGCCTAATCGCGGGGTGATGGTATAGCCACTAAAGTCACGTTCTTCTTTCGTACTATCAGCGCTCATAGCAATATTCATATTTTGATAATTAAATGTTAATCCACCAGAAAAACTCAAAGTCAGCCACTTGATACGGAAAGTGTCGTAGCTAAAATATGGCCCGAGGGAGATTGTTTTCTGATTTTCGGTAGAGCTTGCGCCACTTTTTAGTGTAAAGGTACTAGTTGAATCAAAAATAAAACCCATCATTCCAAAATAAAAACGATCATAGGGATCCCAGCTAACTTTTTTGACATAGATGGCATGTAGCCCTGACCTTGGTTTGAAATCCTCGTGAGTAATAAAAGTGGGGTAAGGGTAGTTGATCTTTCGTTGAGGACCAAAGCTCCATGAGAGCGCCATACGATAATGATTAGGATCAAAAAGGGGATATTTGGGAGGGAGTGGCTCTGGCACGCGGTAATCAGTAGGATCATGCTTAAACGGAGTAATTGATGTAAACTGTTCTCGCTCATCCATGTAGATAACTTTTAAATGGGCCGCCTGAATAAAGGCCGTCTTACCTGTGCGGGTGAGAGTTTCAAAAAAGCCATTTTCAGGTTTAGCGTCTAGCGGTGGGTATATTTCATAGCCAGATACATCTGGAATTTCATAATCCTTACTTTCTGGCACAGGCGGAAGGTCTCGCTCTCGCAAATAAACCTGCTCGCCTTTACGAACATATTGAAGAATTTTTGAATGAGTGTCGCGCTCGGCAAACATGGGAGTTTGCAAGACAATAACAGTGGCATGAGTGGCGAAGGCATCCATGCTATAGATGATAAAAAATAAGAGTCCTAAGATCCTATGTCCCATTCGAAATTATACCCCAGCATAATGCTTATACTATCCATTGACCCACGTTTCGGGTTTCGCTGTAACGTTGTACTGGAGCTCTCAAGTGAGGCCTGAGCTCTTCTCATACTTGCTCCCAGAACAATATGACCATAGCGCGTATTCCAGATGGAGTTGAGATTAACTTCAAGTGCATTGGTTGAATAATCAAATTGAAAATCATTAGACAAAGATGAGGCCTTAAAAAACAGTGATTGTTGGAAACTTACTTGCACATTATATTCAACCTTCTCATACTTCGCCAGACTGAATTGGGCGACCGGTCCAAAAAAGATAGAACGCCAGATCAATCCGCTGGCATCTCCTTGCCAACTGCCTTCTTGATAGTTCAAATTAACTCCGAACTCGATAGGGAAGTCCCAGCGGTAAAAGACTTTGTACTCAAATCGTCTGGCAACAGCATAGAAAGTGTCGCTGGTTAATGTTTGATTCTCGGGGATAAGTGAAATAAATAAATCGGCGAGATAAGTATCACGCATATATTCGCCATGGATATTGATATAGTTGTCTAAGCGCAAGGTTGTATCTTTGGCCTGATAGTTTGGTTGCTCTGCATAGGTTAGATAATTTTTGGGGATAGGATCAAGGTCTAGATCATTTTCAATTGGGATGACATTAATAGAAGAAGTTACAAATTTTTTCTTACCTGCATTTGTATAGATATAAATATTTTTTCCTCCCGCAATTTTTTCTTGTGCCATGACGTATGCTTTGCGGTGGACACTATAGGCTTGATGGGTTTTGAGGTCATGTATGATAGCATTTTCTCTTAGTACTGCTCTATACATATCCGTCGGCCAACGAAATTCACTCTTCTTGTGCTGAGGGATTTCGATTTCTCTAGTAAAGTAGCGATCGGTCGGGATTAGGGAGTCAATTTGCGCAAAATCGAAATCGGGTTCACCTGCATTTTTTTTGGCTTGTTTTTCGGTATTCGATATTTCTTTTTTCTCTGGAAATAGCTCCAGTTCGAGCGGCCAATACTCATCTGCTTGTTGAGGTGTTGCCACATCCTCGATGGGAACAGTTTGCGCCCATGCGTACATGAGCGAAGAAAGTAAATACACGCCAAGGCTAATCCAAAAGGAGGGTTTCACTGTCCTCCTTTTGGCATTCCAGCATAGAGTTCGATGGCCTCCTCAAAAGCCTGATAGTTCGAGGGATATTTAAAATTCTTCTCGCTTATAGTTTTAATTTCTTTCCATAAAAAAACTTGATGCTCATCAGATATTGTGACATGCGAATCGCTCCTGACTATGGCCGCAAATACTTTTTCATGTATCTGACGATCAAAGCGATCTTGGAAATGAAACTCTAGATTGAGGGGAAAAAGGTTAATAGGTTTTAATCCCGTTTCCTCCTCTAGCTCCCGTCTTGCGGCCTGGTCAAAGCTTTCCCCATCTTCCACTGACCCGGTTACATTTTGCCAAAAACCTCCTCGTTTAGAGCGGGTTTGCAGTAGCAAAAGATCGGGAGATTGTCCGGTATCTCGCAAGACGACGACTTGGACTTTTTTATTCTGTGTCATTTGTGTTTCTTTCATTGCTTATCATTTTATCAAACCCTTAACTTCGTGCAGGATTTTTTTGCAATTATTTTTGTCCGCATGCGACACACCGCGCATAGCGCGCGAGATTTTGTGCTCGTGCGTTGCATCTTAATTGCCCCGCAGTAACATAAATGATATTAAATTGTACTTATGCAAGATTTCATACTGAGGCTTTGTTATTCGTTACCAGGCTTTCTTCTCGCAATTTGTTTGCACGAGTATTCGCACGCCTTGGTGGCAACTAAGTTTGGTGACCCTACAGCGCGGGAAGCGGGTCGCTTAACCATGAACCCAATTTCCCATTTTGACATTTTTGGCACCATTATTCTGCCTCTAGTCTTAATTGCACAAAACTGGGGTGTCTTTGGTTATGCCAAACCTGTTCCAATTGATGCTCGGCACTTTAAGAATGTCAGAAAAGCCGTTTTTTGGGTAAGCTTTGCCGGTCCAATTGCCAATCTGGTACTTGTGGTGCTTTCAGCATTTTTTCTGGTTTTATTTGTAAATTTTGTGCCCAAAGATTTTTATCTTTTTCTTCCTATTGCCCAAATGTTGCGTTTTTCGGTGGATATCAATGTCTTATTTGCTGTTTTCAATTTGATCCCCTTCCCGCCACTTGATGGATCGCGCATGGTCAGCACTTTTTTAAATTATAATCAATCTAGAGTCTATGAATCTTGGGAAAGATATTCTTTTCTTTTTTTTATGGCCCTTTGGATCACTAATGGATTTAGCTATATCTTGGCACCTGCCATGATGCTGGGTGACGGTGTTGTGAATATGTTTGCTCTCATGCTCAGCTAAAACGGAAGAAACTATGCTGGATACAACCATTCAAGTTAAGACTCAGTATTTTGATGGCCCCTTGGCCCTGCTTCTTTTTTTAGTTCAAAAAGAAGAAATGGATATTAAGAAATTTGATCTAACTGTCATAACCAAGCAGTACCTGGTCTATCTGACTGAAATGCAGGAACTCAATTTTGATATTGCCGGTGATTATCTTTATCTTGCCGCCACTTTATTGCTGCTAAAGTCAAATGTCTGCATTACTGAGGAAGATCAAAGTAAGTTACGAGAAGGACTAGAGGGTGATTTGCATATCACCTCACAAGCCGAGCTTATTCGCAGGCTGGAAGAATTACAACATTACCAAAGAATGAGTGAAAAGTTGTGGGCCTTACCTAAGAGAGGACATGAAATTTTTGTCAGACCAAAAGTGGATCGTAAAGCAATTGTAAATTCTATTCTTACCCCCATGGACTTGCAGTCGCTTACCCAATCTATGATGGATGTGATGAGACGAGAAAAAAGAAAGTTCACAGTGGTAAAGAGAGATCGTCTTTCGATTAAAGAAAAGTTGCAGTTTTTAAAAGATCTTCTGAAAAAAGGTGAGCAAACAGACTTTGAAGATATTCTTAATAAGGGACCTGATCAGGATATCGATAATATTGTTATTACTTTTATATCTTTGCTTGAGCTTGCAAGGCTAGGTAAAATCACACTTTTTCAAAATGAAAACTATTCAAATATTTATGTCAAAGTTTTGGAATCCCTAGAGAATTTTAATGTTGATATGGCCGATGGCTTTGAAGCTGAGGGTGACGCTGAAGCGCCTTTGCCAGAGATTCTAACACTATCTCAAGAGCAGGTATTTATCGGTGAAGAGATGGCAGAAAATTATACTGAAGAAAATATAGATATTGATGCTGATCAAGAGCAAACGCAGGAGCAAGATTCAATCCAGGATTTTGTTTCTCCTGAATTAATCCAATAGAGGTACTAGAGTATGGACACGAATGAAAATCAATCAGATGCACAAACTCTTGAGTTGGAAAAAGCTGTAGAGAGTGTGAATGTAGATGATGTGCCGGTGGCGGAAGAAGCGGCAGATTTCAAGTTAGACCTAGATTATTATGACCAGGCCAAACAAGAAGAAAAATTGTGGCAATTTCGCACCGGGCTTAATAATGAAACTCTGTGCGCTGCCATTGAAACAATTATTTTCATGAGTGATCGTCCTGTGGCGATAACAAAAATCAAAAAAATGATTGATGAAGAGATGCCCTTGCGTGCCATTCACGATGCCATCAGTAAGTTGCAAGAAGAATATGAGCACGGCCATCATGGTATTCGTTTAGTTGAAGTTGGCGAAGGATATCAATTTAGAACCAAGGCAACTTATTCTAAATATGTGCAGGACTTGTTTAAAGTAAATTCACTGCTTTTAACCCCCAGTGCGCTTGAGGTCTTGGCCATCATTGCTTATAAACAGCCTGTCGCCAAGACAGAGATTGATAAAATACGAGGTGTTGATAGTGCCCACATTGTTCGTGCTTTAATGGACAAGCGCTTAGTTAAAGTTGTGGGAAGATCTGAAGATGTTGGCAGACCAACTATTTTTGGTACTACCCCTGAATTTTTGGAAGTTTTCAATTTGGCTAATCTTGAGGCGCTGCCACCTGAGTACGAGCTACAGGAGATTGCCAGTGCCAGCGACATTGGACAAATATCAGATATCAAAAATATTTGCGATGGCGATAAAGAGCGATTTAAGTTTGATGATTTAGAAGAGCTTGATCAAATTACAGAAAGCATAAAACATATTACTAGTGATACTGAATTCACAAAGTCTCTAAATGTTGAAGAGAAACGGCGAATTGAGGCCGATGGAAGCCCAGGCAAGACAGCATTTGAAATACTAGAAGAATATCTCGAGTTGAAATTAATCAAAACTCAAAATCAAAAGGCGCTTGAGTCATCTGATTTGGGAGTATTTGGCGATCCTTTGGTCATCTCTGATCTTACTGCCGGGCCATACAATCTGCCCCGACCCGAAGAGGAAATGGATGATTTCCAGATGATTGATCTCGATACAGGCGAAACGATTGCTGAAGATGAAATTGACTATTGTGCTGACGAAGAAGAAGACCAACCGCAGGCACTTTTTGATGATAGTGAAGATGAGGCCATGGCCCTGGGCAAGGCCCTCGATCAGGCCTTTGAAAAGCTGACTGGTGAGAAGCTATCATTTGATGAGCAGCCTAGTGACTTGGAAGATAACGCATTTTGGCAGGATGATAAGGTCGAAAAGCTAGATGAATTTACCCATAGCATGATCGAGAAGGGTAAGGACCTAGGTCTTGATTTGACCTTTCTTGGTGATAATTCCTCGAAAAGTGGTGACGGCCCGCAAGATGACGATTTCGATACTTGACAAGGGGCATCGTGGGGCATAAATAGCCCTCATCGATAAATCCATTGAACTGCCGGGAGGTAGATTGTGCAAAGCGATTCTAAGTTATTACGTCTCCATAAATACATTGCTGACTGTGGTGTTACTTCCAGGCGCAAAGCGGAAGAACTGGTAGCTACTGGCCGCGTGAAGGTCAATGATGAGATTGTCAGAACCTTAGGTACAAAAATTGATCCAGAAAATGATGTCGTCTTCGTAGATGAAAGACCCATTGGTATGGCCGATGTGGAAAAAATATATCTAATTTTGAATAAACCTCGCTGCTATCTCACAACTGTCCACGATCCAGAAGGACGTCCTACTGTCATGGATCTGGTTCAAACGATAAGTGAGAGAATTTATCCAGTGGGACGTTTGGATTACTTATCTGAAGGTCTTTTGATCATGACTAATGATGGAGAGGTGGCCAACCTTATCATGCACCCCAAACATAATGTTATTAAGGTTTATGAAGTTAAAGTTTTTGGTGCCATAACGGAGAGTATTTTAAAGAAACTTCGAAATGGGGTAGAAATTGATGGGGATAAGGTGAAGCCTTTGTCCGTTCGCGTGATTAAGCAGCTACGTGGAAAGACATGGTTGGAATTTCGTTTAGGCGAAGGGAAGAACCGCGAAATTCGTAAGTTCTGTGAAGCCTGCGGTGTAACTGTTGATAAGTTGAAAAGAATGGCCATTGGCAACCTGACAGTTGAAGGCATCGCTCCCGGTAACGTCAGGAGCGTGAGTAAGAAGGCCTTGCTTGATATGATTGGATTGACGGCCAAAGGGGCAACCCAGGCACCATATTTTTCTCCTAAAAAATCAATTGATATCAAGAAAAAAGGGCCACAAACAGCGACCCCAGCGGACCATGAAGGCTTTAGGGTTTATCGTCGCGAACTTTATTTCAACACTATCAAAACGTTGAAAGAGCGAAAGGCGACAGAAGAATAGAGAGCAAGCCTGCTAATTATCGTAACGAACCACTTTTGCATTGACCAGTTGCTCTTGCAAGATGTCCATTGAGTATTCAAGTGCCTGCTGAGCATAGGGGATGTCAGAGCTACTATGCAGTTCTGTAAATTTTGACTGTTGAATTAGTGAGGCACAAGTTCTCAAGGCCTCAGCTGCTCCCTTAAAAAACTCAGGCTCCTCTGCTGTCGTAAGCAACTGATACAGTAGGGTATTCAGAGATTTCATCAGGCGAACATTGGCAGGAGAGAGATCGTTTGTTTCAATTTCAACAATAATTTTATTTTGTTTGGTTTTTTGCGAGAATTTCACCATGTGGCCAATCCTTCTGGTTACGGTTTCAAAGTTACCTCACTTATCGTAGAGAATATGAATAATTTTAGGAATTTATGTCAGAGTAGGAAAGTGCAGTAAGATAGCTGCTAAAAAATGACTTTTTTGGCTATAAGCTACTTAATTTCTTGCACTTTTTTAAACTTGCTCCCTATCATAAGTAGAGGGGGCCAAATGCTCAAAATGCTAATATTTTTACTCATCTTTCCCTGTTTGCTCAATGCCAAGGGGATGAACAAGACTTTAAAGCAAGAGGAAGAAGGACTTATTCTTAAGCAGTATTTGAAGAATTGCCAATGTAAATATCTAAACACCTTAATAACAAAAGATAAAAAAGTTAAAAGAAGCATTTTAGTCGGTAGAGTTCTATGCAAATGCCCTGCAAATGATTTTGAAATTTCTGTTTCTTGTCAGGCGCAAGAGGGGGTGGCACCAGAGGTTACACAATGTATAAATGATGAAGATGTCAAAGTATCTTCACAAGAAGAAGATAAAATACAAGTAACACCATCAAAAAAGGTAAACAAGAAAAATAAAAAGAAACAACCAGGTGTTCAAACACGATGAAGACATTCTTTATTTTAAGTCTAAGTTTATTTTCTCTTCAAATTAATGCCGCTTTGGATATGAATAAAATAGTGCTGATATCAAAAATAAAATCGGTTTCACAAGCAGTTGTGACGCTCAATTCAAAGGGGAAAGATCTTAAGGTCTCAGAACTTTTTTTCCCAGAAAACTTGCCCTTGCTGACGGGGCAAGAGATTCGTCTAGAAATTGCTTACAAAGACTTCCTTATCTTGTACCAGGGAAATACAACTGCTATGGGAGGAATCGCTGGGGGAGGCGGAGGGAAGTAAAAAACTGTTTTCCCGAGTGCCTTGTATCCACCGATCGGCGGGACAAATTTGAGATTTAATTTTGTACACAAAAAGTTTTAAATCCTCCGCAGGAACCCCTAGGCGAAGTAGAATCGGTAGCCCTTCACGTTTAAATAGATCAAGTCGCTCTTTAACCCAAGCACAATTAGGTCCATCAACAGCAACTTTTTTTAAGTCAATAATTCGCTGGATTTCAGGCGCAGACCCAGAAAGATGCTTAAAGTGCATCAAGATCAAGCAGCATAAAAAGTAAAAGCGATAGTCATATTCACTCGCGACCATATCAAAAAATTTAAATTCAACTCTGCTGGGCCGTGGGGTGATGGGATAAGACCAGAGTTTCAAGCCCGACGGTATTCAGCGATTTATCCATGCGCAATTTAAGTTCTCTGTGAACCTGCAAGCAGTGATCGATACTGTCGCAAATGGGAGTTCTGATTTCGAGGCCTTTAGGGTGCATGCCGTAAGCGGTGCCATCTTCATTTTTTAGGTGGTAGCCTTCAACTACATATGGCATGAGTCTGCGGTGGGCGGGTTCTGCATCTAGCCCATGGCACGACGGGAGACCTTGCAAGTCAATCTCCTCTAGTAATGCATATAACTTTTCAAATGACAGATGTGGATACCACAGTACCTGTCCATTGATTTTGTTTTTAAGTATGAACTCGGTCTCTAGACCGAAGCGGTAATCTTTTAACATGGGAAAACTTCCTCCTAATAATCGGGATGAGCATAAAAATTCCTGTTCCCCATAAAACGAATAACGATATGGCGGTAGGAATGATAATCAATTTCTTTCCATAATCATTGAGAAGAAATGTTTCATGAATTTTATGAAACCACAGGCTTCTTTTTTTGCCGTAACTTAAAATATGGCCATCGTAAGCAGAGATAAAAAACTGATAATCACTATCAGTGCGTAAATCGATAATGCCTTTGTCAAAATTGTACTGCAACGCTTTAATATTAGATTTTTTAAAACCGAGCGCATTGCTGCTCTCAAATTTTTTTATGGCAAGCTCAAGCGCAATGGGGGGGACACCTTTTTCAATCACAGGGGATGTAGGTGCGGTTGGCGACATAAATGTGAGGCTGCTTCTAAACAGCAAGAAAATTCCAGAAATGACAATGGCCCCAACTGGAACGAAAATGATCCCAGAGAGCGCCAAATGGATATTTTTAATCACTTTGTTTGAGCTCATCTCTACCTTTTATGATCCCAACGGAATTCGATTGATGGCTTAACCTTAAATTCAATAAAAGGTAGTTCAAAGATTAAAATTGGATATGTTTTTAACTGTAAACGTGAAAAGTACCATTGAGATGAGGAATTGTGTGTTCCGGGTTCAGGTTCAAATTGAGTAATCATTTCTTTAATCCTTGCACTTAGAATTTCTGGCATTTTTCTAAAATTGGATTTTGCCTGAGCTGTTTGCAACAGCAATATGCCTATGATGGTGAGAAAAATTTTCATATCAGTTCCTTCGTTATTATAAATTATGTTTTGTGAAGAAAAGCTCGATAACGCTAATCCCTTGAAGCGTGGCCAGACTCAGTTCTCCGCTGGCATATAATTCCAGCTCAAGCTCTATATATTTGAGATCAAAGGCCGGCTTTTGCCCCTTGGCAAGAATCTTTTCCTCGCGTGAAACGGCAGCTTTGGCAAAAAAATGCGCCATCGAGGTGACTTTGCTTAGGCCATTTCTGAAGGCCTGGCGATTGAGTGAAGTAATGGCAGTGGAGAAGCCTTTGTCATGCCTCAAAGTTGCATTCATAAAAGGCAATTCTTGTAACGAGATATTTTGAGTTATAACTTTATCGCTTTTTTCAATGCGTTTAAAAAATAGACTGCCGATGACTGATGCTTTGGTTTTGGCAATAAAAAGATCCCCTTTTACACCAATGCCCATGCCAATTTTTAAATTATCTAAAGTATATTTTGTTTTTGAAACTGTAAGCAATGATAGTTCTTCCAGATCGCTGGCCAAAGCAACAAGAAAATCATTGTTTATATCATAAGCATTACTATTTTCTTTGTTCAATTTCTTTTTTGAGTTCAAGCTCCACTCTAGTCGCAACCTAAAGCCTGCGCCAACTTCGATGATAGGGGTTACCCTTCCCGTTGTTTCAACATTTAATTCAATTTGGTATTTATATGGCTGCCATTGTGTATTTTTCTTAGATGCGACGTTATTTATAGATTTCCCCGCCATTTGGATTTGTGAAATATAAGGAGCTATCTCTTGTTTAAAACTCTCTTTGTTCTTTAACTGCCCGCTCTTTTCCAAGAAGTCGGCAATTTGGGAAACATTTAAATCTGTTTGATCTTCATCCCAATTTTCATCGATAGAAAAATCGGCCTGGTTCTCTTCAGCTTTTACGGGAGATTTAATCGAAGAGCTATCTAGATTTCTTATCCATATAAGCTCAATCGCTGTTTCGCCGCCAAATCCCAAGATACCAACTTCTCCAGATGTCTCAATGCCAAGCTCTGTCTTAATTGATTGCAAATACCATTTTGTTTTTTCATTCTGCTTGGTAGCGGAGTTTTCAACCATGTCTGAATTGACATCCATAATATGTTGCAATTGAAGCTGTGATTTTTTAATAGATTTTAAATATGCATTGTTTTTATTAGCGGTATCGCAGCTTTGGTCTTTAAACCAGCATTGGGGTAGAACCTGGGCAAAAGCCTGATTCATCAGGATTGTGAAAATAATCGTTATGAGGGCCTTCATTTGGATCTCCTGCTATTTAACTAAATATTATTGGGTAATTTTTCAAAGCGCAGCTCCAAGGAGGGTGCTGCCTCCAGTTCGATCAGGTCAAAAACTTCAAATTCTGCTACAAACTCAAGCCCAATAGTGACGCGTGCAAGTGACCAGCTTTTATGTTCTTGCTCAGGAGGAAGGGCCTTAACAACCTCAGCTTGAGATTTAGAAATCATGCGCGATAAGTGCCTGGTCAAAAAGGATTTGGGCATGAGCACGGATACCTGCTCTCCCTTAGAATTGAGCCCAATGACGGGTATCTTGACTTCACTTTGATTTTTGCACGCGGCAATGGCGAGAATGCCAAGTGCGGAAATGGTTATAAAAAATCGACGAACAAACGTGCCTTGAGTTTGAAGCTTCATAATAAGCAGCTCTCCTTTATATTTCAGAAGGAGTTTTATTTTACACACTAAAGTTTGTCAAGCCAAACAACCGTATGTATGCATAAACCAGATGCAGCAATAATCTATGAAGAGGGAGATATGCCTAGACATTCTTGAAATTCAATCATATATTGCGGGAATTCAAGATCTTCTGACGCGGGATGGAGCAGTCTGGTAGCTCGTCGGGCTCATAACCCGAAGGCCGTAGGTTCAAATCCTACTCCCGCAACCAATTCTATGAACAATAAATCACATCACTATTTTGAATTTAATGCTTCTTGCGCTAGTTCTTCGTCGACTCTTTCAACCACAGGTTCCCAATGCTCATAGGAACGGATCATTTGTCGATTGAAAATAAAATAGCAAATGCCAGTAAAAATACCAAAGGCTAATCCAATAGCATGTGCCAAATAACTTACATTGGGTTTAAATTCAGTAGGCGCCAGAATAAATATTCCTACTGCAGTGACTTTCATCAAGCGGCGATTAAACGGGACGTGGTGCTGAATAAGAATATAAAGCACAAGCCAATAACCCCATAAATAATGAACAATGCCTGAAGCCCCCACTATTGTTGAGCCAGCAGAATAGTTCCAGATGACAATGAGATTTATGAAGATGCCTGCTATAAACCCTAAAAATGGGAATATAAGTACTCCATATTGATAGATTACAAAATAGCCCATGATGGTCATCATCAATGAGTTCGAAAGTAAATGTGCCAAATCGGCGTGAATAAACGAAGAAGTAAAGAGGCGCCAATATTCTTTGGAGGCAAAAACTTTTTCTGGTGAGGCCGCTAGCAGATCACCGATTCCAGGTGAAAAGTTCCAATAAACATTGCTCATAACCAGGCAGACAAAGAGAGTAAAAAGACTCCACTGTAAGGCTTTATTATTGCTCTTGCGACTTAAAAAATTTCGAATCAAGCGTTTGTTTGTAATGTCCATCTCCGGAAAATGGGAGCGAAATAAAGGAAGTCAAGGGCAGGAATCATTTAGAATTTGATAAAGGCGAATTTCCAAAAAATAATATTTAGGAGTGATAATGTTCCTAGTCCTAGAAAAAATTTAAAAATAAAGCTTGAAGCATGAAAAAATGGCAAAGCAAAAGGCAGAAAAAATACCAAAGATAAGGGAACAAATATCAGAGTACTTTTGGCGTATTCACCTAAAGCATTTGCACTTGCTCCCTGATATCCCATGAGAGAGAAAGCAATGATGCTAACGAGAGGTAGAGATAGTATCCATCCACCGATTGAGGGATTCCTTCTTGCCACCTCGGTGCTAACGCCAATAATAATGGAAGAGAGAATAATTTTAAAAACCAAGAACATAATTCTTTAATACCTTTTAAATAATCCTATATTAAAAGGCCCCATTTGAGTCTGGGGCCTTTTGTACTTAGTAATTAGAAAAGAGTGATTTTTGACCAGAAAACAAAGGTTCAAGCGGGTATTGATTTTTACTGCCATACTCAATCCCGGCGTGGTGTGAAACCAGAGTATCAATCAATTGCCATTTATTGCTAAGGCGAGACTTCCGCTTGTAGAGCTTAACTTGCAATTCGCCTAGCAGCGCCTCGTAGTCGTGAAAAATTTCGCCTTCAGGGGTGACAAATTGTAGGTCAAGAAACTTTTCCCGTGGGGCATGAGCGTTGATTTGTATTTTGTAATTTTTGTTTTTTCCTTCAACCTGCCACTTGCCAAAATTGATGTCGACCTTAACCAGGTCAAACTCATTTGGTCTAAACGTAATGTCCTTACCCTTATACCGAAAACCAATTGCAACAGATTCAATCGGGTCAAATCGTCCTAAAAATTTAGGCTTACCTCCGCCAATCGCCAAGGTCGTGCCAGGGCTATCTTCGAAGTGATTTGAGACGATCCAAGTCCACCAATCAGGAAATGAGTGTCCCCAGTTGCGATCCTGGTAGCAGGGAGCATCCTGGAATTGATAAACTTTGCTGGCACTTTGAATTGAGCCAGAACATCGGGCGGAAGCTTGAGCTGGGTACCACTCAATATTGGTTAGCATGCGGCCAGTTCCCCAGCTAGTGGCATTAAATGTCCACTCGTGGGCAACAGAAATATCCCAGGAATAGCTTTCGCCATTTTCGTCTTTAAGCTGGCCCTTAATATGCTTATCAGTCGCGATATTATTTTTAATTGTGACGTAAGTTTCATCATAGCGAGATTGAAATTGCTCAATTGGCATGTTCTCTTCCACTTGTAGCATGGAAGAAAAATCGCCCATTCCAATTTGAGTCCGGGTTCCCTTCATTGTTTTTTGCGTGTCCCATGGATTGACAACCCCATAGACAAAAAAGAAGGCGTCGTTGCTCTCGGGCAGGACAACCTTGTAGTACCACCACTCATACCAGGGAGAATGGTCAGTTTGTCCATTGCCTGCGATGACGTTTCCTCTGTTCCACCGGTAAGTATTGAAGTGATCGACCTGAGCAAAGGCATTCAGGCAAAGTAATATGAAAAATAAGGCGAGGATAGACTTTTTCATTCGCTACTCCGGGAAATGGTTTTCACAAAGCAAAACTATAACAAGTGAAAATCATCTCGCAAAGAGTATTGGGCCAGGACGTCAAGAATTAGAGCTAAGTATCTGTTTAAACTAAGTAAGTGTTTCTCCTCTGATGACTTCAATCAGTGCATTTAGGCCATCGGTACTGGTAAATATCCCTTCAATTTCTCCTTCGGCATTACTGACGATAGCTGAACCAATTTTTCTTTGTGACATCTCAAAGGCCACTTCCTCAAGAGGCGTTCCAGCATATGCAGTATACGGATCTTTAGTCATAAAATCCCGAGCGGGGGTGTTTCTATCACACTGTAAGCCTTGCAAAATGCGCAAGTCGCGATCACTGACAATTCCAACGGGACGGTTTTTTTCATCCACTACTGGAAGGTGCCTGATCTGCTTGTTCAGCATTGTTTCAGCGATTTCAAACAAAGATGTGTCTAGCCTCGCCACGGAAGGGCATGGGCTGCTGAATTGGTCTACCATAACTTCAAATGCTTTCTTTTTCACTCTCTCCTCCAGTTTTTATAACGTCGCGACAATGTCGCAGAGGTCATAACTTGATCTCAGTATAGGCCTGAGTCAGATTTACAATAGAATTAGGAATGGAAGATTAGCTGATATTCATCAGAAAAGCGGCCCATTCCTGAGCTAGAAAGAGCTAATAGTACACTTGCCAAATTGATTGAGTGGAATGAAGTCATTTTGCAGACGCAAAAGTTCAGTCTTGTCATAATTCCATTCCTGCTGGCAGCTAACCTGCACTGGGATTTCGGCCATTTGTGCGTTTAATTTTTGCTGCCGATCGAAAGGAGTACGGCCAGATACTGCGTCGTTCACTTCAATTGAACTCGATGGAGCTGTTATCAGTTGTGACCTTAGATCGTTAAATTTTTCATTCGTCAGTTGTGCTAGCGCCTCACCACTTAAAAGCTTTTGCACTTTGGAGTAGCTTCCTTTTTTAATTTCCATTAATGCTTTTTTTAGAAGCGCTTCAACCTTACTATTTTTTTGGTAGAAAGAATTTTGTGGATTGCTCTTAAAGTTGCCACAGTAAAGATACTGGTCAAATATCAATTCCGATTTAATTTTTTCTACGTTGCAATTAGTTTCAGCTATGAAATTTTCAGCAGGCGTTTGAAAATTAGTAGAGCGCATGCGCTTAGGCGCTTTGAAAGCTTCTATTATCAGCATTGTTCCAGCAAAGAGACCAAGTTCAGCTGCTTGTAATTCATAGTATTGGTGAGCGTAGTGATAATTGTATTCGTAATAAGGATAGTGAACTCTGTAATCATAACGAGAAGAAAAATATGGATAGTAGAGCGGGTCAATATGATCGTAGGTCACAATAACAGTATGGTGACCGTAATGCTTGTCATTTGAGTCAATCATTTCTTTCGACTCTTGATTCTCTGCCAATATGGCCGCGATAGTGAGTGCAATGGTTCCTATCCCTGCAACGAAGAGCCCAGTTCCTACGGCTGCCTTTTTTAGAGCAGTTCCTAATCCAGAAAAGCTTTCACCTGCGTAATTTAAGTGCTTGATCTCACATTTTTTATAATTACCTTTACTGTCGTACTTTGGTTCGACATTAAAATGCAATTGATCAATATTAAATTGGTCTCCTTTGAAGTCTTGAAGACCTAAATTTCGCTCTGTCCGGTTGCGCAGTTTTTGGCTAAAAACGCCATTTTTAATCTTAAAACCAACTCGACAGTCAGTAGCTGCGGCGGCAATAGAGCTTGATAGAAGAGCAAGAGTTGCACTTAGGGCGATGACCTTTTTCATATAGTTCTCTGGTAATTAATTAATAAAGCCAAATGATTATTATGCTGGCTGATTAAAATCAATTCGAAATACTCCAGATTGTAAAAGCTATAGGCTTTGCCGCTGGGCGCAAGTTGAAAATGGAGATTAATTAAATCGCGACCTATTGTCATAAGAAAAAGGCGCCAATAGACTAATAGGTACACACATTTTTTGATCAAGGAGGAGAAGATGTTGATTAAGGCATTATTGGCCTTACTGGCCTTCGTATTTTGGGCGAACTTTGCTTTTTCAGCTCAAGATAACTACTCAGTAATTGCTAAAGAATACTTTGTTATGAAATCAGTTAAGGTCGATACCAATCCTCCTCGTGGTTGTAGGCCAGCTTCAAGCTGCTTCAAAGTCGCCTGTGATCTTATGGACAAGTTTGAGTGTGATGATCAAAATGAACAGGCCAATATCCAACATGCTTGTAGAGCAGTTTGGGGCGGGGAATGTATAACCAATGCGACTCAGATTCTTCATCGTTTTGAGTACGATAGCAATGAGGAGATGACCCAGTTAGTTCTCTCTTGTCGTGGAGTCTATGATTTAGACTGCGTAAATTATAGTTGTCAGCGCTTAGGCAAGTTTGGCTGCGACACCTTGGAAGAGCTTGTTCAGGTTAATGCCGCCTGTGCCTCTGCTGAATTCTAAATCTCTCTTTGCGCAACACACTACCAAAAGGTAGGCCGTACCTGTTGGGTTTTATGATGAAAAAATGCCGGATTATTTTTTTTGTGTGTGCTTTATTCTTGCCACAAATAGTGTCGGCCATGGGTAAGGTGATCGCAGCTAAGGGCAATGCCATTTTTATACCTGAAAACGGTGGGCGTAAAAAATTAACTCAAGGCGCACAAATCAATGGAAATGGCATCGTCGCCACTAATAAGGCGAGCTTTATTAGAATTGAATTTGATGATGGATCATTAATAGCTCTTGGCCCCAGCTCTCAAATCAATGTTGGGCAAAAAATTGAAAGTAAGCCTAAGGTTATCGAGCTGATTAAAGGTCAGATTAGAGCTACGGTTAGTGAGTATAGCAAAGTCCCGCCTGAAGGGCACAAAATGTATATCAAGACACGCACTGCCGCTATGGGGGTGCGAGGAACAGATTTTATTGTAACCCATAATCCTAAAAATCATGTCACTTCAACCTTGGCATTTAGAGGCGAGGTTCATCTTTATAAAAGAAAAGATGAGATCATACATGAATCTCTGCGCGAGGACTTTGATGCAAAAACAAAAAGAAGAATAGATCAGCAGCAAGATGTTGTTGGGCTTGAAGATGAACTCAGACAGCACAAAACGGTGGCAATAAAGGCAGGAAAAGTCAGTGGCGCTTTTCCTAGCTATGAAAAGGCCCAGGCACCAGTAAAAATATCACCAGTTCAGCTGGCGATTCTGGCGCAAAATACCAACATGGATTTAGGGCGCAAGGGCAAAGTTGTTGATGGTAGTCTTTTATCATCAAAAAAATTAGGTCCATCAAATGAGGAATTGGTCCCTAGTCCGCCAGGGGAGGAATCTATTCCACTGCTGGCCGAAGACCAGGATGCCAAGAGTGCTGATGGAGTGAGGGCCGGAGGAAATATTGATTTGGCCACAGGATTTTATTTGCCGCCACCGGAAGATGCAAAATATGATAAGACGTCAGGAACTTTTGTCATGCCTAAGGATTATGGTGGTGTCAACAGCCAGACAGGTGAATACGTTCCCCCTAAAGGCATGCGTTTAGATGCTCTTCACGGGTTCGTTCCAATGCTTGGAATGGGGCCGGAGTATAAAGATCACAATTTTAAAAAATCATTGGCCAAATTTAAACACCTGAAAGGTTCCATGGGGGAAAAATTATCAAGCGGATTGCGAGTTTTCAAAGAGCTAAGCCGTTTTGATTTTTTTTCCTACTTGAATTATCGCCTTACCACCAATGCCATGGAAAACTATTACGGTGAGTGGAGGGCCATTACCAATTTGCCTACCATGATTTTGGATTGGAAAATTCAAGGCGGGTTTCAGGCCTATCATTCGCGCCAGTGGCTGCTTTATCCCAAGGCCCACTTGTTTTCGATTTATCATGAGCGCGATCTATCTGCCATCAAGCGCAACGATATGATCGAAATGATGTTTGGCTTTGAGCTTCATCGAACTCACTATTTGATGAATCGCAAGGCGCGCTTTGTGGCGGATGTAGAGTTCAAAACAGAGTATCTGGATTATCAAAAAAGACAGCAATATGATTATTACACAGAGGATGCCGGGCTCAAGCTATCTGAGAGATTTCAATTCAGCCGCACCCAGCTTACCGAATTATATTATCAGATACGTGCCTTTCAAGGTTATTTTAAGGCCAATCACGGAAATATCCACAATGTCGGGGCCACTCATCGTATCTCTTTGGGCAAGCAACTTGATTTTCAAATAAATTATGAACACGGAACGAGAAAAGAGCAATGGACTGGCAATCGTTTTAAAATTGATCGCCTGGGGGGGCAATTAGTTTTTGTTGATCTCTTGCCGAAATTGGATCTTACGACCGGTTATACTTGGGAATGGCTGTATTATCAGTACGAGAGGGATACACTTTTGGCATATCGTAGCGACCCGAATCTGCCTGATGAGAATATGAAGAAGGGTCTTTTTTATCGCATCAATTTGTTGCTCAATCGTAGACTAGGAGATTTCTGGAAGGTTAATGGATTGTATGAGTTCTCTCGGCAAAGAACCAGTTATGGAGGAAGAAACAAGGCCTTCATCCAGCAAACGTGGGGCGGTGGTTTGACCATGGTCTTTTAGTTTGTATTTTTTTGCGAAAGCAGCATAAAACTAGTCATTTTATATAATAATCGCATACCAACATTGGCATCCCACTCGTCATTTTTCCCAGGAGCGACTTCGACCATGTCAAAGCCAACTATCCGGTGACCTTTTTTAACCAAGGTTTTTATAATATAAATAAGCTCTAATAGGTCAAGTCCACCAGGAACGGGGGTGCCGGTATTAGGACAATAGCGGGGATCAAGAGCGTCAATGTCGATGGTGACATATACGTCTTTAGGCAGCTCCTGCACAATTTTTTTTGCCACATGTTCAAATTTTGCACCTTCAATTTTTTCCTCTTGCAGATAGTGATCAAAAAAAACTTTAAATTTCTTATTCTTTCTTATGTATTTAAATTCCTCTTCACAGAAATCGCGAATACCGACCTGGACAATTTTTTTTATGGAAGGTATTTTTTGTGAAACATTATATAGAATCGATGCATGAGAACCTTCAAAACCCATAAATGCCTTGCGCGTGTCAGAGTGGGCGTCAAAATGTAAAATCCCCATGTCCGGATATTTTTCGGCATAGGCCTTAATCGCGCCAAAAGGAGTTGAATGGTCGCCGCCAACCAGCACCGGGATCTTATTTTTTTCTAATAGTGATTTCGTTTCTTTGTAAACAAATTCATCCACCTTTTGCGATAACTCATTCACTTTTTTCAAAGCATTCTGTAAGACTTTGGACTTTTCAATTTTTTCTTCTGGAGCATCAATAATTTTTTTGGCAACACTTCTTCCTAGTCTATTCATTTCAAGAATTTTTGCAGGAATCTTGCGCATGAAGAGACCTGCTGTATAGGCAGAGGGAAAATCAAAATCAAAAAGATCTAATTGCCAAGATGCTTGTAAAATAGCATGCGGTCCTTTATGGGCACCTGAGCCGTAAGATGTGGTGACGTCCCAAGGAATGGGCAAATAGACTACTAGGGCCTCCTTTTCCGTAAAAGGAAGACCAAAAATTCCGTCGCAAGAAGCTTTAGCGTTGATATCAAGTGTTTTCATGAAATGTCCTCAGTGTTAAAGCTTATTTACCCAACTCGAGCTCATAAATTCAACAAAAATTATAAGAATAAGAGATTTGTCATAAGCAATTGCTGGCGGTAAATTTCTATCTAGTCTATGCCAGGAGAAGAAATATGCAAAATTCCACCCAAATGCCCCATGTTGACAACCCAACCCTGAATCGGGCGGCGCGATCGGGCACAAGGACTGAAGACGAACGCTTTTTAGAAAGGCCTTTAAGAGGAAAGATCAGTCCTATTTGCCGCGAGATGGAAGGCGCAAATTTTTTAAACACTGATACTTGGCGAATTATGCGCATCAATGCCGAGTTCGTGCAGGCTTTTGAAGCAGTTGGCGGACTAGGTCACGCCATCAGCGTTTTTGGATCGGCGCGAGCTAAGGAATCGGATCCGCACTTTTATCAGGCGAAAGAGCTGGGTTTTGAATTGGCCAAATCGGGTTTTGCCGTTGTTACAGGCGGAGGCCCTGGCATCATGGAGGCCGCCAACTGGGGAGCACATGAAGCCGGCGGCGTAAGCGTCGGACTTAATATTGAGCTTCCGAGAGAGCAAAAAATTAATCCTTATGTTAATTTGCCAGTCAACTTTCGTTATTTCTTTTGTCGCAAAACGGTGTTTATGAAATATTCCCAGGGCTATATTTTATTTCCTGGGGGATTTGGAACCATGGACGAGCTTTTTGAGGCGCTATGTCTCATTCAAACTGGCAAGGCCCTAAAATTTCCTGTGATTTTATTTGGAAGCTCCTACTGGCAAGGATTGTTGGATTGGATGAAAAGTTCAATGTTGAAAGAGGGAAAGATTAATGAGAATGATTTGGCACTCTTTAGAGTCACAGATTCTGTCAGTGAAGCGGTAGAATTTGTGAAGGCCTTATTCACTGCTTAATGACAATGCGCATGCAATAGTTTTATATTTAGATGTTTGCGTCAGGGCCGAAAATAATCTTGGGATGAAGGATACAGTATGAGCTCGAAAGTCAGTTTGACCGGCATTAAGCCAACCGGAACAATCCATCTAGGAAACTATTTGGGCGCTATTCGTCCAGCGCTGCAATTA
>Ga0210057_1003106_pt1 | contig 23097 bp, 23 predicted proteins | sample CryGeyCG2114_010_2_FD_183968 | JGI IMG/M metagenome (GOLD analysis project Ga0210057, IMG submission 183968) | Groundwater microbial communities from aquifer - Crystal Geyser CG10_big_fil_rev_8/21/14_0.10 (SPAdes) (version 2) | ecosystem: Environmental > Aquatic > Deep subsurface > Groundwater ...
CATGGTTGCAAGCTGGCGACCGACGGATTTTGTTTGTTCTTCGTAGTGTGTGATATACTCCATAATACTATGTTTGGAAAGAAAAAAATTGAATATATCTACGAACCGACAGGCACCAGTATTACAGATTTTGGTGATGATCGGTTGCGTCTCGAATATGGACGATCTTCAAATGATCTGTCTGAAGTGCATGAACAAGCGACATGGATTGCAAAGACACTCAATGCGATCCGCCAAGTACATGGCTCAAAAGGAAACTTTCGTATTCTCGCAGATTTGAAAAAATTGTATACTTTGTCACTTGATGACCATGCACGTGTCCTCTACAAAGCGATTATCGAACAACCTTTTGTTGATAAAGTCGCTGTTGTTGGTGATGCGTTTAGCTTTACCAAAGTGTTGACAATCTCTGTATTGCTTCCACAAAAAGACAAAAAATTCAAATTCTTTTTCTCAATTCCCGAAGCTCGCAAATGGCTCAAGTGGTAGCACCCCCCGGGAGAGGAAATGAGACACACAATTCTTTCACCTCTTGGTGAATTTTTTGTAACTCTGCATCATCGTCTCCGTGCATAATCGCGCGGTCTATCATCGCAGCAATTTTTTTCATTTCGCCTTCTTTCATCCCACGCGTCGTCAACGCTGGTGTTCCCATACGGATACCACTTGGGTCAAATGGTTTTCGTGGATCGTGTGGAATCGTATTTTTGTTCACCGTAATGCCAGCTTTTCCAAGTGCAAGTTCTCCTTGTTTTCCTGTCACGTCTTTATTTGTCAGGTCGAGGAGGAGAAGGTGTGTATTTGTTCCGCCTGTCACAAGTGTATAGCCAAGAGAGAGAAGTTCATGTGCGAGCGTCTTTGCATTCATCACTATTTGTTCAGCATAAAGTTTGAATTCTGGCTGACTTGCTTCTTTCAAGGCTACTGCAATTGCTGCGGTCTGGTGATTGTGTGGCCCGCCCTGGATTCCAGGAATAATCGCTCTATCAATCAGCGTGGGAATATTTTCTTTTGTTCGTTCTACTTTTGTGAGTGGGGTGGAAGGATTGCCATTTGCCAAAATCATAGCACCACGAGGTCCACGGAGTGTTTTGTGTGTGGTCGTCGTAACGACGTCTGCAATACCAACCGGATTTGGATGCACGCCACCAGCAACAAGTCCTGCGACATGACTCATGTCTGCGAGGTGAAACGCTCCAACTTCATCAGCAATTTCCTGATACTTTGCCCATTCATATTGTTGCGCATATGCACTGCCACCAGAGACGATCATTTTTGGTTTGTGTTCGTGCGCGAGACGACGCATTTCGTCGATATCTATCAATCCATTTTTCCCACAGCCGTATTGTACACTGTTGTAAATCGTTCCGGAAAAATTCAATTTCAATCCATGTGTCATGTGTCCACCATGAAAGAGATTTAATCCCATGACTGTGTCGCCTGGATCGACAAGTGCAAAATAGACCGCAAAATTCGCAGGACAGCCAGAGTGTGGCTGTACATTTGCATGGTCTGCACCAAAGAGGGCTTTTGCTCGGTCTCGAGCGAGATTTTCTACCGCATCCACATTTTCACACCCACCATAGTAACGCATGCCTGGATAGCCTTCAGAATATTTGTCCGTCAGACGTGAGCCGAGTGCTTCGAGCACAGCAGGGGAGGTATGATTTTCCGACGGAATCATTTCGAGTCCTTCTGTTTGTCGTGCGATTTCTTTTTGTATGTAGTTGTAGATGTCGGGGTCTTGTTTTTCTAGTATTGTCATAAAAAAGTAATCAGTAATGAGTAACCAGTCATACGTCATCTCGAGCGGAAGACGACTGCAAGGAGTCTGAAGTCGAGAGATCTTGGTGCAAAAACGAGATTCCTCGACTTCGCTCGGAATGACGTAGACTTCATTACCTAAATTCAAGTGAAATAAAAATCATACTTCGTTTTTTATATCTGAAACAATTTCGTAAATATTCGGTGCACAGTTTTCTGGAAGATGTTCTATATCATACCAATCCCATTCAATCGTCTGTGGACCGGGCACGATTTCGCCGATTCGCTTGGCAAGATAGTGGACGAGAACGGCTGACGTGTTTTTTCCCGGACGCGAGACGAGAAGGGTGCGGAGTGGTCGAATAATCTCAATATTAATTCCGAGTTCTTCTTTTGCTTCACGAATAGCTGTTTCTTCTAGTGGTGCAGAAAAATCTTCCACTGTGCCACCTGGAAACATAAAATACGGGCTTTCTTCGCCATCCATTTTTCTCTCTCGATTGAGAAGGACTTTGCCGTCCTCGATAATGACTGGCCCAGTAGCAATAATTGTCCCAGTGGGGAGATCCATAGGTTCGTATTTTAACAGCTGTATGCTATCATTTACTTGTGCTTTAGGCAATTGGATAATTAGGAAAATTGTAAAATATGGGGTACATAAGGAAATATACACAAAAAGATGTCGAGTTTAATACTTTAAAAGATTATTTGCGAAATGAAGGCATTCAATTTTTTGAATCATTGATTGATTACAACACTACTGAACCAACAGATATTCGATATAATAATATCAATTATCAAATTACTATTGGCGATCAAGAAGCTATTGAAGAAAGAAGAAAAAATAATTCAAAAAAAGGTGGATATGTAGGTATGAGGAAAGGAGGACTTTTTTATTTAGAAGGCCAGCTCTTATTTGAAGCACTTAGGAAAAAAGTGTTAAGTTCTGATTCAAATACGACTTTACTTATTAAAGTAGTGAATATGGGTATTTATGAATATGAAGAGTTGGAGGAATTGTTTAATCAATATTCATCAGCGCATCCCGAATTGCGTGGTGCATGGAAAGAAATATACGTCGTTCTTCCTGAAAAAAATATTCAAATTTTTAAGTAAGTTTTTTCACCATGTACGTCCCTTCCTTCACATACCCATGTTTCTTCTCATAATACCCCCGCACTCCCACACCTGAAATCACTGCTACTTTATGGTAGCCCTGCTCTTTTGCGATGCGTTCGGCTTCTTTCATGAGAAGTGAACCAAGGCCTGTGTGTTGTGATGCACCTTCTTCTGTTTTGCCGATGCCGACGAGCTGTCCGTAGGTATGAAGTTCTCGAATGAAAGCAACATCTCTAATTTCAGGCATATATTCAAAAAGTTTTTCATTTTTCTCGCCGATTTTTTCTGGGAGACGAAGTCGCAAAAAACCGTAGACAGCTTGATGCCCCGCATCTTCCATAGTGATGAAGTATTCTGTACCACCAATTGTTTCGTATGTTTCCACAACAATTTCAGGATCAGCGAGCAGTTGCTCTGCTGACATGAGTTTTTGTTGTCTGCCGATTTCTCGACATCTCAGGCACACACATACTTGACCACGTTTGTGGAGTTCTTTTTCTAGTTCTTCGCGGAGGTTGGTAATTTTATTTCCAGCTTCTATTTCTTCACTCGGGATATCTCGAATGAGTCGTGAGATACGACAGTAGCGAGGTGTTTCCAGTTTCATTTGAAGGAGTGCACGAAAGAGTCCTTCTTCGCCATATGGTGTATATCTGCCATCTTGGAGCCATTGATAGAGTTCTGCAGATTTTATGACAGCGCATGGATAAATCTTTACCATGTCAGGACGAAGGGCGAGATCTGTAAATAGTGTTTTGTACATCTCTATATCATGCTCTGGTGAGCTTCCTGGCAAGTCTGGCATGAAGTGAAGATCCACTTTGAATCCTGCTTGACGAAGGAGGGTAATTGCATCGCGAAATTGTTGGACACTGTGTCCTCGCTGAATCAGTTCTAGAATCTTGTCGTCGGGTGCTTGCAATCCTAGCTCGATACGCGTGCATCCTTGTCGACGCATGTGGTGTATCGTTTTTGGAGAAATAGCGTCAGGGCGTGTTTCGAGTGTCAGACCAATGATGCGATAGTCTGCTGTTTCATTATATGTTTGTTCTTCTTCGAGCGCCGCTTGGATATCTTCGAGTTTTTTCTCTCTCCAGTCATCTTCTTCTGTACTCGGCACTTCCACTTCTCTAGAAAAATTGTTGCACGCTTTGAACGATTCTAGAATATACCAATATTGATATTTGAGTGGATATGCATTCCACGTACCACCCTTGATAATGTATTCAATCTTGTCGCATGGATGCCCATTTGATTCGAGCATCTCGATACGTTTTTGCATCAGTTGATATGGATCAAAATTCAGACGTTGGCTTCTTGCTGCTGCAGGTTCGCTCGCAATATAGCTCTTTGGCATGCGGTATTCTGTAGGGCAATAGACGCACGTGCCTGGGCACATGTATGGTTTCACGAGCGAGGTAATAACTGCGATGCCGGACATGCTCCGAATATCGGCTTTTCGCATGAGCGTTTCAAACTGTTTGTCCGCAGGAATACTTCCATTTTCCACCATTTTCTGGTAGGTTTCAGACAAGAGTTTGTTTGAAGGTTGTTTTATTTTCAGTGCATTGCAGGTTTTTCTTCGGACACTATCAAACTGCTCCTTCGTGGTTGGCGAGGATGCGATGATTTTTTGAAGAATTGTTTCTAGCTGTTCAGACATGAAAAAGTATATTGATCAAAATACGTCTGCGTACGATGAAATTGCATCGTTGTTTTCCAGTACCCGAGAATATATTTGGAAGGACATCAAGCCTTTGAAGCGTTTTGCCACGAAGGGAAATCGTATTCTCGACATAGGGTGCGGGAATGGCAGACTATACCAGCTTTTTGACGATTTGTCCACCGAGTTTACCGGTATTGATATTAGTCAAAATTTAATACAGATAGCAAAAGAGAAGTATCCAGAAGAAACATTCGTGGTAGGAGATATGAGGAAGTTACCATTTGAAGATAGTTCTTTTGATATTGCGTACTCTATCGCTGCCGTTCATCATCTCCCACCAGAAGGACAACATGAAACATTGAACGAGGTCGCTCGTGTTCTTGTGTCAGGAGGAATGTTCGTCATGACAAATTGGAATTTTCTTGGTAGATGGACACAAAAGCGTATAGAGAAGGGGAGATACTTGATTGGCGATACGCCAGACCATATTATTGCAAATTTTATTTCAGGAGATAAAAAAACAGATGCCCCACGGCACTATTGGAATATTACGCCAGAGCAGATGACAACGATGGCAGAAAAAGCAGGCTTTGTCGTTGCTGAACAATATTATTCAAAAAATGGAGAAGAAGAGACCGTGAAGGAAGCTGACAACTTGATCAGCGTTTTGAGAAAAATATAGAACAATGCTATACTAAAAAGGAAATTTGGCAAAAGGACAATGGGATAATTTGGTTTTTTTATGGAGGGGAAGAAGATATATCAAGATTTTACTGATTTAGATATTTGGAAGATTGGTCATCAGATCAGAAAGGACGTGTAGGAAATTACCAAAAAATTGCCAGATAGTGAAAAGTATAATTTAGTTTCGCAAGCTAGACGTTCGGCTTGTTCTATTTGTGCAAATATTGCAGAAGGATATGGACGATTTCATTATCAAGAAAATATTCAGTACTGTCGGCAAGCAAGAGGATCTCTCGATGAAACTCGTGATCATCTCATTGCAATCGGAGCCTTATATTCGAAATTAAAAGAGGAAGCCATAAAGATTATTTCAACTTGTCTCGAACTACGTCCGAAGATTAATGGCTATATTTCATTCCTCAATCGATGTAAACGAACATAACGAATTGCCTTTTTGTCAAATTACCTAATTCCCACTTTGTGCCTACACATCATCTCGATGCTGACAAAAAACCTGAGACAGAAAAAGAAGACATCTGTCTTTTTGCACAAACAAATTACCGCAATCAAATGCGGCGTTTTGGGATAAAAACAGATGACCGACGTCGTCATATGTATGTGATAGGAAAGACTGGTATGGGAAAGACAACCATGTTGGAGAATATGGTATTGCAAGATATCTATAATGGTCATGGCGTAGGTGTCGTAGATCCGCACGGAGATTTCGCAGAAAAAATTATAGACTATATTCCAGCAAATCGTATCAATGATATCGTGTATTTCAATCCTGCCGACGTTGAATATCCGATTGGATTTAATATTCTCGAAGTACAGAACGAAGAACAAAAACATCTCGTTGCAGCAGGACTCATGGCTGTGTTCAAAAAAATCTGGCCTGATGTCTGGAGTGCTCGTATGGAATATATTCTCAACAATACCTTGTTGGCGTTGCTCGACTATGAAGGTTCAACGCTTCTTGGAATCAATCGCTTGCTTGCTGACAAAAAATTTCGTAGCAAAGTGTTGAAAAAATTGAAAGATCCCGTCATCAAAGCCTTTTGGAACAATGAATTTGCAAATTACGAGCCTCGCTATCAAAAAGAAGCTGTTGCACCTATTCAAAATAAAATTGGACAATTTCTTTCTGCGAGCGTCATTCGAAACATGGTCGCGCAGGTAAAATCAACGATTGACGTGCGTGAGATCATGGATACAAAAAAGATTTTGATCATGAATCTTTCAAAAGGACGTATTGGGGAAGATAATAGTAGACTCCTCGGAGGTATGCTTATTACGGAAATCCAGCTCGCTGCGATGAGTCGTGTCGACATGCCAGAGGAAGACAGAAAAGATTTCTTTTTGTATGTTGATGAATTTCAAAATTTTGCGACACCTTCGTTTGCAAATATTTTGTCTGAGGCGCGAAAATATCGTCTCAGTCTTATCATGGCGCATCAATATGTGATGCAACTCGATGAAATCGTGGCAGATGCGGTTTTTGGAAACGTTGGTTCTATGGTGACATTTCGTGTTGGGGCTGCTGATGCAGAATTGCTTGAAAAAGAATACGCACCAACATTTATTATCGAAGATATTGTCAATTTACCAAAATTTCAAATTTTTCTTAAACTCATGATCGATGGTATTTCGTCACAACCGTTTAGTGCACTCACGATGCCTCCCATCGGTTCTCGAACGGGTAGTGCAGAAAAGGTGATACGCGTGTCACGAGAACGATACGGGGTGAATAGATCTGTGATAGAAGAAAAAATTACCAGATGGAGTGGTATGGAGATAGATGATGACGATGATGATTCACAACAAGGCGCTGTCAATAACAAATCAAATAGTTCAAAAAACAGTTCTTCAAACAATTCTGCGTCGTCACAATCAAATACTGCTGGAAAAAATAGAGATACACATAGAAGAGATGATTTCAAAAAGAGTGATGATCGAAAAAATAATACGGAACAGCGTATAAATACCCCAAAGGGAGCGTCTGAGAAAAAAGATGTATCAGTTTCTCCCTCCGAACAAACAAAAGAAGATGTCGTTGTTCACTTGAACGAATTGCTCCCAGAAAAAAAAGACGTCGTGCCAGAAGTACCCATGGCTGATGTGAAGGTGTCAGAGACTCCTCCCGTATTGTTTCAAAAACAATCTGATGAACCAGTGTCTGTTTCTCCGTCATCCACGATGCAAAATAATATAACGAAACAAGTGTTTTCCGATACAAAGTCGTCTTCCTCTGTTCCTGTATTGGGGATAGAGCCAAAGAAGAAAAGAAAACGAAACCGAAATAGAAAAAAGAAATCGGGACAACAAGATGTCTCGCCATCATCAAGCATGAAAACAGAGGCGACTGAGAAAACAGCATCGCCATCTGTCACAAGTCAACCACCGTATACACAGCCATCAGTTGAACCTGCCAAAAAGGAAGAACAGTTGCCTCAACCAATACCAGAACAATCACCTCATGTGCTGAAAGCTGATGAAGTGGTGAGTTTCAAGAAGGATGATGACGACGATGATTCTTGGCGGTATGATAAGTAGAGACGTAGAGCGTTAGAGTTTTAGAGGATTAGGGAATACAAAAGAAAGAACAGTGATACACACACTCTTCTTTCTTTTTACCTCGCACTTCTATACAACCTAACTACCTAATGCTCTAACGCTCTAACACTCTCAAAAAGCTTGACTTTTTTGCTCAATAAACGCATTATATTTCTATATGCAAACAATAGATGCGTCTATTTTGACACAAGTACACAAGCCAGAAGCAGAGAGTCACAAAGGACAAAATGGACGTGTCCTTGTGATTGCAGGATCACAAAAATATCATGGTGCGTTGCTTCTCTGTATTCAGGCTGTGTCTCGTATTGTCGACATGGTGTATGTGTCGACGACAGAAAACAACTGGTCATTGATCGAAGCACTGAAAAGTGATATCGCTACCTTTATTTCTGTAAAGCCAGGTGAACTCGAAAAAACGATACAGCTCGTTGACAGCATCATCATCGGACCAGGCATGGAGACGACGAATGGATCGGGTGAGGAAGTGATCGAAGAAAATCGGGAGTTTGTCCATGAACTTTTGAAAAAGCATCCAGACAAAAAATTTGTCGTCGATGCGACGGCACTCTGGCATGTCAATTCAGATTGTCTGCACAACAATTGTATTGTCACGCCACACTCACGAGAGTTTGAAGAAGTATTCAAAATGATACCGAATGCAGAAGCCACACAAAACGCGGCAAAGAGTTTTGGTGGCGTTGTTGTGCTGAAAGGGAAAACAGATTACATTTCTGATGGAAAAGAATTGTATGCAAATGAAACAGGCAATGTTGGTATGACAAAAGGGGGGACAGGTGACGTCCTCGCTGGCATCATCGGCGCGCTTGCAGCCACGAATGACAATCTGACTGCTGCACTCGCTGGCACATATTTGAATGGTCTTGCTGGCGACAAACTCTATAAAGATGTTGGAACATTTTATAATAGCGAAGATCTTGTAAAGTCATTGGGGAAGGTGTGGAAGGAAGTGACGAAATAATTCTATGAAAACAAAGCCAGACTTTTTATACGAAGAAGATCCTTGGATGCTTGGAGAAAATATCCCAAATTGTGATCTCTTTTTTTCCACGATTTGGCTAGAGGGATTTGTGAGTTATTTCAAAAAACATGTTGGTCGCCCTTACAAAAAATTACTTTGTCGATATGAGGGGTACAATCTGTGGTTTTACTTTGGCGAGCGAGATGCCTATGAGGTTGCAGAAGTCGCAGCAGAAAAAATATTGCATGAAGATGGGTTTGCAGATGACGTAAATAAAAACATTTGTATTGATTCAGACAAACTTCGAACATTTTGCAAAACAATTCCACAAACAAATTTGAATGTGTTAACGAATGAAGCATTGTGGTATTACTATGAAACGCATCAAAAAATTCATAGCGCCTATTATGAATGGGCATGGATTCCTGTGTGCGTGGATATGTTTCATGGAAATCTGACAAAGAAAGTAAAAGAATATCTAAGGACAAAAAATGTTCCAGAAGAAAAAGTAAATGAGTATTGTGTTACTTTGACCCAGCCGGTCAATAAATCATTGATTATTCTTGAGCAAGAAGAACTGCTCGCTATCGCGATTGCAATTGAAAAGAGCGATGCTCTTGTTGAAACATTTAAACAAGGGAACATTCTAGATATAAAAAATGAACTAGAAAAAAATACTGACATGTTAGACATGCTGAAAAAACACACTGAAACATACTATTATACAAAACATTTGTGGGTTACTGGCGAATACACGATTGACGATTATATTCAGCAACTCGTCGATATTTTTGCAACAGGAGAAAACCCAAGCGACATTTTGAAAAAACAAGATGCGTCATTTGTCCATGCAAAAGAAGAGCGTGATGCACTGATAAAACATCTAGACATAGAAGAAAAGTGGAAAAATATTCTCTATGCATACGGAGAATTCATGGTGACAAAAATCTATCGGCGCTACGCACAAATTTTTGCGGTGCATCATATGTCTGCAATTTTGAAAGAAATTGCAAAACGAAAATATCTTACAGAAATGCAGGTTCGATTTGCTACTGTTCGAGATATTGAAAAGATGCTTCTCAAAAATGAGTATAGCTCAGAAGAACTTTTGGAGCGAACAAAACACTGCGTGTACTATGCAGAAGAAGAATATAGCCATGTGTATATTGGAGACGCGGCAACTGCCCTAGAAAAGGCTGTCGAGCAAGAAGTTGATGGGACTATCACAGAATTGAAGGGTGAAACAGGGTGTCTTGGATATGGAAAAGGACCTGTGAAAATTATTATCCGAGCAGAAGATATGGCAAAGATGAATCCTGGCGATGTACTTGTATCGATTGCAACTGATCCAGACATCGTGCCTGCCATGAAAAAGGCGTGTGCTATTGTGACAGAGCAGGGAGGTGTCACAAGTCACGCAGCGATTGTTTCTCGAGAGCTTGGCATTCCGTGCGTTATCGGAACGAAGATTGCGACAAAAATTTTCAAAGATGGTGATATTGTTGAAGTCGATGCTTCGAAAGGCATAGTAAAAAAGCTATGAACAAGCTAGACTTTCATCCACGAGACTACACACTCCTCGGTATGTCCTCTGTGATGGAATATTTTTTGACGCATGATATCGAGCAGCTCCTCGGCGATAGATTTTCGACCATAGCATTTTATATAAAAGATGGTGTCTTTTGGTTTGGGGTAGACGAAGACGAGCGCGAACGCGTTTCGCGATCATATCTCCAAAAGAAAATGGATCCTAACGTTTTTGAAAGTAATGTACAAACAGTGCAGTCATTACGAAGTGCGTACATAGAATTGATTGAAACACCTGTTGCAAAACTTCAGCCAAAAGACATTTTGGTTTTTTTCAAATACTATATAGAACTCATTCCACTTGTGTATCCGAGTATGGATGCGATAGATTTTGTGAATGTGTTACCAGAAAAGGAACGTGACGCATTTTCTGAATATGCAATCAAACTTCGCGTACTGACCGAGACACTATACAAACGTGGTGAAGAAGAATTCATTCCAAAAGCATCTGCTGTTATTGAGAGAGAATATGATATTGCCGTAGATGCCGCAATAAACATCACGAGTCAAGAATTTGAAGCATTTTTTTTGCGTGGAAAAGTGCTGCCTGATGAGCAAACATTGCGTGAGAGATCTACATCTTTCTTGTATCTCTTAGAAAAAGATAAAAAAGAAAGCTCCTATATAGGAGTAGAAGCTACACAAAAGGCAAAGGAATTAGGTTTTGAAACAGAAGAAAAGCAGAAAAATATGAAAGAAATCACAGGTCGGACGGCATTTCCAGGAAAAGTACAAGGTACTGTTGTGATTGTCCTCACAAAACAAGATATCTCAAAAGTGACTGAAGGATCTATTCTTGTTGCATCCATGACACAGCCATCATATCTGCCAGCCATGAAAAAGGCAGCTGCGTTTGTAACTGACGAGGGAGGTACACTTTGCCACGCAGCAATAGTTGCAAGAGAAATGAAAAAGCCTTGTATCATAGCGACAGAGATTGCTACGAAAGTATTGAAAGATGGAGATCTTGTCGAAGTGGATGCGGTAAACGGAGTAGTGAAAAAAATATGACGAATGACGAAATACTACAAACAGATTGGTTTGTACTAGAAGATCTTTTTCAGTACGGACCTATGGCTCTTGAGCCATCGATTGCTTTTATGAGTCGCCACTACGAACCATGGCGTTTTGTCAGTACTCCTACATCAATTCACCTTTACAAACAAGGCAGAATTCGCATGTGCTATCCAAAAAAAGCGTGGGAAGACATGCAACAAAAAAATCTTGAAATTTTTTTAGATCATCCAGAATATTTGGATACACTTCATGAATATTCAGACAATACTCTTGCTCCACCTCTTACCGACCACGCTGAACAACTCTTGCAAACAGACATTTCAGCTGTTAGCGATGAATGGCTTAGTGATTGGTATCAAACATACAGGCCTCTTGAAGTCGAGCTGCAGGCTATTCGTGCAATTGCCTGGACAATGGAAATGGGTGAGCGCGCAGCACTGACTGAGTATCTTTTGGAGTATTTAGAAAAGCAATGTAAGAAGATGATGATCGATGAAAATCCAGGTGTCCTTTTTTCACTTCTTCTGACACCCACAAAAGGAACTGCCGCCAGCGATGCTGAGCGAAATATTCTTTTGCTTGCAAAACAAACGAAAGATAAGGGACGCAAATTTGTTGCACATGATCCTGAAATTGAATCACATGTTCAAAAGTACAAATATCTTACGTATGGGATAGAAGGACCTGGTACCTCTGCTGAAGAAGTACTTTCTCATATCCACGCACTGCAACATGAAAATATTAATGAAATGCTTGCACAGGATGCAGATCGTTTTTCTCGCATACAACATGATCAAGAAGTTTTGTTAAAAAAATTACAATGTGATGACAAACACGCAGAAATTTTTCGTGTCGCAAAGGATATTAGTTTTCAAAAAGCATATAGTAAAGAAGTTCAATATTTGGGCTGGTATGCGTGTGATCAGTTTTTGAAAGAAATAGGGCGACGATTGCATCTTTCTTGGAATCAGGCTCGGTATTTTCTCCCAGACGAAATTGTTCCTGCCATTACGTTCGGTATCTATGATGAACATGTGTTGAATGAACGATATCGTGCAAGTATGCTTGCAATTGGGAAAGACAATTCTCGGTTTATCATAGGACAAGAGGCAGAAGATCTTTTGTCACGCGTACATCTTTCTGAAAAAGAAAAACACATTGATGAGAATATAAAAGAATTTAGTGGTCAAACAGCAGTACTTGGAAAAGCAATTGGTATTGTGAAAATTGTAAATGTCATCGACGATATACAAAAAATGAACGTCGGAGATATTCTTGTATCCGAAATGACAATTCCTGAAATTGTTCCTGCCATGAAAAAGGCAGGAGCAATCGTGACAAATCAGGGAGGTATTGTGTGTCATGCAGCGATTATTTCAAGAGAATTGGGGAAGCCCTGTATCATCGGAACAAAGATTGCAACACATGTATTGAAAGATGGAGATATGGTTGAAGTGGATGCAGATAGTGGAAAAGTACACATTATTGAAAAAAAGAACCACGTATAACGTGGTTCTTTTTTCTTCATTAATTCATCTCTCGAAATTATTTCAAGAAGTAAATCAATGACAGGCGGCGGCACGGAGAACGCGAGGTGCGTTTCCGTGCCGCCATCCTGATGTCGGCGCTGGCCTGGCTAGCTCTTGACAACGCGCCAGACGTTCAGCACCTTCCCGCAGTCCATCTCGACAATGGCGCATCCGCCCTTGCCGAAGATCTCGTCCTCGGGGATGTTGAGGACGCTCTTCTCCCCGCGGAGTTCGCGGAGGGAAATCTCCATCCTGGCGATGGCGTGCGACACGACGAGGATGGTCGCGTACGGGCGGGCGACGTTCAAGTTGCGCAGCACGCTCGCCCCTTCCTTCGCCCGACGAAGCATCTGGTCATGGAACTCGTCGAACATGAACATCGTCTTGGCCAGGTTCACGTCGCTCGTGTCTCCGAACTTCTCCTGCGAGAGCATCTTCCACCTGGACATGAAGTCCGTCGGGAGTTTCCTGTCCGAGCTGATGTCGCCCAGGTCGCAGTTCGTCTCCATGAGCTTGACCTCTCCGTTGCCCTGCATGATGCAGAGCCCGGTTTCGACCGTGCGGCCGAGCGGCGAACTGACGCAGTCCTCGATCAGGAAGCCGGCGTTGCGGAGGTCTTTGCCGAGCTGGATCGCATCGGCGCGTGCCTCTTGGGTCAGGACGTTGTTCACGTGGTTGCCGTGTCGAACGAAGGCGATGTGCGTGGACATGAGTCCTCCTACTTTCGAAACCGCCCAAGGGACCCTGGCGGCGTGTGGGTGTGAGTGGACAGGCGAGCGAGTGCTAGCCAATCCGTGGGTCCATACGAACATTCGAGATACTCAAATACTCATACGGAACCCACGGAGCCATATTGTAATGTGCGCGGTGCTTGGGAAAGAATTCTGCTAAGAAAAGCATACTGTCTCATCTAGCCAAGACAGATTACCCTAGCAAAACATCTTGCATTTGTCAAGTGTCTCTATTACACTGATATATATCTAACCTTATGAAATACCTCCACCCATTCAAACAAATCACAAAAGACAACGTCGACATCGCCGGCGGAAAAGGCGCGTCACTCGGTGAAATGACTAATGCTGGTATTCCAGTTCCACCTGGTTTTGTTGTCCTTGCAACAGCATTCGATAGATTTATAGAAGAAACTGGACTCAACGCAGAAATAGAAGCACGTATCGCAGAAGTAGATGCGAATGATATCAATAGCGTCGATCGGGCGAGCAATGTCCTGCGTGATGCTATTCACGATACTGCGATGCCAGAAGATATTGCATCAGAAATTCTTTCAGCGTTTGATGAACTTGGGGCTGAGTTTGTTGCAGTCCGTTCTAGTGCAACGGCAGAAGATAGCAGTATTGCAAGCTGGGCAGGGGAGCTGGATACATTTCTCAATACAACGCGAGAACATGTGCTTGAAAAAGTACGTGAATGTTGGTCATCACTCTTTACACCGCGTGCTATTTTTTATCGATATGAAAAAAATCTTCACGATGCGTACGTCGGGGTAGCTGTTGTCATTCAGCAAATGGTACAGTCAGAAATTTCCGGCATTACCTTCACCGTGCATCCTGTGACACAAGATGAAAATCAAATGATCATCGAGGCTGGCTATGGCCTTGGTGAAGCGATTGTCAGCGGACACGTCACGCCAGATAGTTATATTGTTTCAAAAGTAGACATGATGATAGAGGATATTCATATTGGTGGACAAAAGAAGAAGTTAGTAAAATCAGGAAATGGGAAATTGGAAATGGAAACTGGCATCAACGAATGGATTGAATTATCTGAAGAAGGACAAAAGCAGAAACTATCTGGAAAACAGATTATTGAGCTGGCAGAATTATGTATGACTGTTGAAAAGCACTATGGATTTCCGTGTGATATCGAGTGGGCGTTTGCTGATGGAGTTTTTTATATTACGCAGAGTCGGCCGATTACTACGCTTGTGGAAAATAAACAATAAACAATTAGCAATAAGCAACTTCTATGAACCTAGCGGAACTCTACAAAAAGCAGATTTCTCTCTCAGAATGGTTTGCTGATATTGATCACAACGCGACAGAGTCATTTCGAGAGGAAGATAATTGGAAACGACAACGCATGGAGGAACTCGCCGATATCATCCCATTTCCATTTGATAAACCAACGAGTTTTCAAGTTACCGAAGTTGTAGAAATGAAGGAGGCTTTTAACATATATTTTAAAGCTCACAAAAATGAATTGTGCGCGCTCCGTTTGATCCCAAAGAAAGAAGGTCTGCCGAAATTACGTATGCGCGGGATGACAGTCTCAGATGTTGTATCAGATTGGTTGCCAGAGCAAGAAATCAATCCAGAAGACTATCAAGCAGATTTTGTTCCACACCCGAGTGATCATATATGGTCAACTATTTTTATCTCGAATGCGCACGGTACAATCGGGGAAGTCATTGCAGGGAGTCATAATCAACTTACTCAGGGGTTTCATGATGAAGGAAAGCCGATCGTTTTTCGATATGACTATGTCACTGATGAAATAAACACAAATCCTGCAACCCCAGAAGTGCACGAACATATAAAAGAAATTGTTTCATTTTTACGAATTGATGGAGCAGAAAAAAGAAAAGAAATAGAAGAGAAATTTCATGTTTCTTTTTCAAATGGATATTTGCCTGGCTATTTTGAAACGGTGAAATCTACCGATCATGGAACGTGGTTTATCGATTGGAATCGAGTACTGGGAGATTTATATAAAGATTTTTGGCCAGAGCCATTTACTCATGCAACTGCAGAACACCTTACCGGCACAGTTGGGTCTCCTGGAAGCGCTACAGGAACCGCAAGAATTATCCATCCAGATGCTATTTCATCGGCACAGTTTGAAGAAGGGGACATTCTCCTATGTCTGATGACAAGCCCAGACTATGTTCCACTTATGAAACATGCGGGTGCTGTCATTACGCAAGAGGGAGGTATTTTGTCACACGCTGCAATTGTGAGCCGCGAGATGAAATTGCCGTGTGTTGTCGGGGTCAAAGATATTTTTGAACATGTGAAAGATGGAGATAGTATAGAAGTGGATGCAACGAGTGGGATTGTACGTAAGAGGTGAACATGCTACCCTATAGATAGCATTATATTCTTCTTTATTCACTAACTTTACCTATATGAACTACACACGTGCCCTCGGGTTTGCCGTGATCGTCTATGTGATCGGCGCTGTCGTCCTTTTACTTTCAGGCTATCGCATCAATGCAGCTCCATCGATGTTGTCGTATGGCATATTGTGGGTGCTCATGATTCCCGTTTTTCTCATCGTCGCAAAGTGGTATTTTCATGTTGTACCACCGACTGCAAAGGCAGGTCTTTTTCTTGGGTTGATGACTGTCGTAGTTGGTTTTTTGCTTGATACCGGTATTGTCTTGGTTTCAGGTGTGTGGGGATCACTATCTGATTTTTATGCGACAGTATATGGAGATTGGCGATTTGTTGTAACGCTTATTGAAATGCTTCTCTTAACGTCATATGCAGGCTACGAGTTTGATAGTACATATACGAGTAGTGGAAAAGTAGAGTAGTTGTTATATGGAACAAAAAGGAGGACAATATTATAGATTTACTGATTTGGATATCTGGAAAATTGGTCATCAGTTGCGAAAGGATGTGTATAAAATAACAGAGTTGCTACCTGAACATGAAAAATATAATTTGATCGGTCAAGCAAGAAGATCAAGTTGTTCTATATCTGCAAATATTGCAGAAGGACATGGAAGATTTCATTTTCAAGAAAATATTCAGTATTGTAGACAAGCACGTGGTTCTTTGGAAGAAACCGTTGATCATCTGATTGCTATAGGAGCATTGTATTTCTCTCTTCAGCAAGAGTGTGCAGACATCGTACAAACATGCAACACACTACGTGCAAAGCTAAACGGATATATTTCATACCTTCAAAAACAGAAACAACAGTAATATTCTTCAAACATTTGCAACAATTACTACTACTCCATTATTCTATTATTCGAAATTATGCAAACATTTGATCCGACGCGTATCCGACGATACCTCAGTTCTTTTGGTATCATTTTTTTTATTGTTGTTCTCCTGCTGATTTTTGGGACAAGCTTTTGGACCGTCGTCAGTGCAGGACACACGGGTGTACAATCTCTTTTTGGAAAAGTGATGGATCAGGAATTGTCTTCTGGTTTTCATATAAAAAATCCGTTTGTTCACGTGACAGAACTCAGTACTCGAACAGAAGATTATACGATGAGTATTACCCAAGGAGAAGGGGAGAGAGTAACCCCCGATGCGATTCGCGCACTCACAAAAGAAGGACTGCAAGTAGATCTTGATATTACCGTGCTTTACCATTTGCAGGAAGAACATGCGTCTGATATCTATCGTGATGTTGGGCTTGGGTATGATGAAGTGGTGATTCGTCCACTTACAAGAAGTACGATCAGAGAAATCGTTGCACAATATAGCGCAAAAGATATTTATTCTGAAAAAAGGGGAGAGGCATCACAGATGATTCTCGAGACATTACAATCAAAATTGGATCCTCGTGGTATAGAAGTGGAAGATGTATTGCTCCGGAATGTGGTGTTGCCAGACAACCTCGCGACAAGTATTGAAGCCAAGTTGCAAGCTGAACAGGAGTCAGAGCGATATGATTTTGTATTGGAAAAAGAAAAGAAGGAAGCAGAACGAAAACGGATTGCCGCAGAAGGACAGCGCGATGCACAACAAATCATCAATCAAAGTCTGACAACACGGTATCTCGAATATTTGTATATTGAAAGTTTGAAGGATCGTGAAGGGACAATCTATGTTCCAACAAATCCGAGCAATGGGATTCCACTGTTACGAGGATTATAATGCTCGTTTGTAGATTCCGTTTTTGCCGTTGATAGCTGTTTCAAAAAGAATATACTGAGAGTCTTTTTGTACACTCAACGTCTGTATTGCCGTATTTGTGTTTTCAAACAACATTTGAGTAGTCCTGAATTGTGGATAAAATCCTGCAATACTATCATCAAAAACAAAGATCAAGGAATTGTGAACATCTGAGCGTCCCACAGCATGGAGTGGTTTGTTTGTACGTGTTATCAATTTGTGTGATCCATCATCACGTATCTGATATACCTCCCAAGGAGACCATGCAATCCAGCCCGCAGTAGCCTCTCGTGCATACAAACGAAACATGTGTGACGTTGCAAAAGAAGTAATGTCTCCAGAATCTAGCCATAGCATCTGTACTGTTTGTGATGATTGTACTAACACATACCGAGATGTAGCTCCAATAATGGTGAGAGGATATGTGGGCGTATCAAATGTTTGTACTATCACATCATTTTTCATGAGGATTCCTTTTTCGTTGAGTGTCCAGATGTTTTGTGATGTGTCTATAAACCAAGGTACGGACGAAGATACTGTTCCTATGTCATTGCTTGTTCCTCCTGCGAGTGCAATGATCGATGTGTGATCACGAAGATAAAGTGTATCTCCACGAGATTCAGTCCACTGTATGTCAGGTGTGGTTGTCGAAGATATGGTATAGGTAGTGCTGTCGGTACGTTTGCTGGCATCAATTGATTCTGTCAAAAAAGTACGGTTTCTTTTGACAGTCAGTGCCATGAGTGTCGCATATGGTGACCATGTCAATGAAGGGATCATATCAGATGTCCCGCGCCATATCGTTGTTTCTTCTGACGTGTTAAGATCATAGAGAAGAACTTCATAGATATTTGTATTTGCATGGAGGATCGTCGCAATAAAACGACCGTCAGGCGAGAGAAAAGAAGAAAGAGCACCTTCCGGAGTAGGATATTCATACGTTGGGAGAACATCTCGATAGAGAGAGATGTCAGTAATATATGTCGTTTGTTTGCTTTGCACTTCTATTGGAATGGACCAGGGCAAATATCCTTGTCGAACAATAGAAAGTTTGTATATCCCAGGTGCTCTGTTCGTCAAATGAATTGGTAACCGTTGTTCAAGCATAATATCGTTCAGATGAACAGTAGCATCATTTGGTTGGACATCAATCGTGATAACACCAGTTTCTTTTATCCTATGTGTGTCACGATCATAGCGATATCCCGCAGTATACAAAATAATGAGCGGAGACACGATGAAAAAAGTCAGTATGAGAAAAATCATGAACGAAAGTCTGAAACGACGTGTCAAGGTAATATTGGGATACCACATAAAAGGTAAAAATTGACTAAAGTGTCAGGATGGAGAGGACTTTCTGGAGAGCTAGACTTTTTGAACGTAGTTTAGTATAATTCTATCGTGAAATTAGCTTTTATTCAACATGCCACGATTTATTATTACTGGAGGAAATCCACTGACTGGATCAGTCCAAACAATTGGAAACAAAAATGCCGTCTTGAAAATGATCGCCGCGGCACTCTTGACCGAACAAGAAGTACACCTTACAAATGTCCCTGGTATCAGCGATGTTGATGTTATGCTTGAAATGTTGGAGGCTCTTGGGGCACAAGTACGATACGAAAAGGTCTCAAAAGAAGTATTTATCAGTGCAAAGGATATCAAGACTACCACAGTTCCAGCGGAACTTGCAAAAAAACTTCGTTCGTCAAATGTCTTACTTGGGCCATTACTCGTTCGTATGGGACATGTAGAAAGCGTTGTCCCTGGCGGAGACAAAATTGGTCCTCGTGAAATGACTGCACATTTTGATGGATTGACAGCTCTTGGCGCTACGTATACACAAACTGGTGATGATTCTTTTTCACTTTCAGGAAAACTTACGGGGACAGACGTTCATCTGTACGAGCCAAGTGTCACCGCAACAGAAAATGTCATCATGGCAGCCGTCTTGGCAAAAGGAAAAACAATAATTACCAATGCAGCGTCAGAACCACAAGTGAAAGAACTCTGTGCCATGCTCAATAATATGGGGGCACAGATAGAAGGTGGTGGATCAAACGAAATTCATATTACTGGCGTCGCATCACTGCATGGTGTTTCTTATGCAGTCCCAATAGATTATATTTATGCAGGAACATTTGTTGTCTTGGCTGCAATTACTGGTGGACGACTTGATATAGGACCAGTCAATCACGAAGACATGAGAACCATGCTGTATTTTTTCAGTAAGCTTGGGGTCAAAACAGAAGCAAAAGGCGACAGACTTATTGTTCCCGCAAAACAAGAACTTAAAGTGCAGGATGCCAATTGGGCACGTGTCAAAGGATTTTACTCTCAGCCATGGCCATGTTTTCCTTCTGATATTATGAGCCTTGCCATTGTGCTTGCTACACAAGTAGAAGGGTCGACGCTCTTCTTTGAAAAAATGTATCCTGGGCGCATGTTTTTTGCGGATTACCTCAATGGCATGGGCGCAAACATTATTATTGCAGATCCACATCGCGTCATCGTCAACGGAAAAACACAGCTTTCTCGCCGTATCCTTGCCTCACCGGATCTTCGTGCAGGGATGGCCTATGTCGCAGCAGGACTCTGTGCAGAAGGAGAAACCACTGTTGAAAATATTCGTCACATCGATAGGGGATACCCAGCGATAGAGGATGTGATTTCATCACTTGGTGGAAAAATAATTCGTGAAGAATCCTAATATATCGAGGTATGCAGACACCAGATTCACAGCAATATTCTTGGGCAAAACGTCTTGTTATTGTTTTTTTTGTACTGGCTATATTTGGACTTGGGACATTTGTAGGATCATATTATGGCGTAAAACAATATGTCACAGGAGATAGTGGGCAAGTCGAAATTTCCAAGATTTTGGATCTGTATGGAAAAACAAGATCTGAGAATGTGTCATTCAATCAATTTTGGGATATCTGGAAATTAATACAAGAAAAACATGTTGACCAGCCAGCAAATGAAGTAGATATGTTTTATGGAGCAATTTCTGGCATGGTGGCAGGTCTTCATGATCCATACTCTACTTTTTTTCCACCAAAAGAGGCAAAAGAATTTGCGCGAGATCTCGCAGGTGAGTTCGAAGGTATAGGTGCTGAGATTGGCGTGACCGATGGTCAGCTCACTATTATTGCACCACTTCCAGAATCACCTGCACAAAAAGCAGGTCTCAAAGCAGGTGATAAGGTATTTGCAATTGATGGAAAAAATACAGCGGATATGACACTCGAAGAAGCTGTCCTCAATATCCGTGGTGAAAAAGGAACTACGGTGGTGCTCATGGTATCTCATGATGGGCTAAAAGATGCAAAAGATGTTTCTGTGTTGCGTGATACCATTACAGTGCCTACTGTGAACTGGGAGATGAAAGATAATCATATCGCCTATGTTCGTTTGAGCTATTTTAACGAAACCACATGGGATGATTTTGATAACGCTGTTCAAGAAATTCTTCAGGCAAAAGCAAAAGGCCTTGTATTTGACCTACGCTCAAATCCAGGTGGATTTCTTCAGACATCTATAGATGTGGCAAGCGAGTGGGTGGATAGTGGTGTTATTGTGAGAGAGCGATTTGCTGATGGGACGACCAATGAGCACCAAAGCAGAGGGAAGCATCGATTTGCTACCATGCCAACCATTGTGTTGGTTGATGGCGGAACAGCGTCTGGTTCTGAGATTGTCGCTGGTGCCATTCAGGATTATGGTGTGGGAACCATAATGGGGACGCAAACATTTGGCAAAGGATCTGTCCAAGATTTTCAGATGCTTCCAGATGGATCTGCTCTCAAACTTACGATTGCAAAATGGTTTACACCAAAAGATAGAGCTATCAATGGAGAAGGCATAGCACCCGATGTGATTGTGAAGGATATGTTTGTCACCAATGATGATAAGTCGGTGACTGATGTTGGTCTTGAACAAGCACTCAAGGCACTAAAAAAATAACGATATGTTTGGAGGAATTGTTATTCATGGAGATGGTGTTGGGGGAACATTGGGATACCCAACAGCAAATATCGATTGTCCTTCAAAAGATGTCCATTTTGATCCTGGAGTATATGCTGCGAAGGCAACCTATCAAGGCAAGGTTTACAAAGCTGCGCTTGTGATTATGAAAACACCATGGAAAGTTGAAGTACACTTGCTCGATTTCGATGGATCAGATATATATGGACAAGAATTGAGATTTGAACCTATCCAACGAGTATCAGCATTGGAACGATATGATGATATAGAAGAATTGAAGGAAAAGATTGCACGAGATATCCTTTCTGTGCAGCAAGTGTTCCAGCAAATTTTATAGCAATATTGTATATGAATAAAAAATCAGTTTCATTTGAAAACGTGGATGGCAGTGGATTGATCATAGGTGTGGTTGTCGCACGCTGGAATAGTGACGTAACAGCTCCCCTTCGTGATGCCTGTGTAAAGGCTTTGCAAGATGCAGGTGTTGCTGAATCAGATATCATTGTACAGTCTGTACCAGGTGCCTACGAAGTAGTATCTGGGTCCAAACATCTTATTGATCAACACAAGGTAGATGCCGTCGTCGCAATAGGATGCCTTATAAAGGGCGAGACCATGCATTTTGAATATATTGCCGATGCTGTGAGTCATGGCATCATGACGCTCAATACAGCCTCGACAGTGCCAGTTATATTTGGAGTGCTTACATGCCTTACCGAGGAACAAGCAACCTCTCGTTCAACAGGCGAACACAATCATGGATATGCCTGGGGACAAAGTGCTGTAGAAATGGCAAGTCTCAAAAAGAAATAAAAATTGTTTCTCCACTGCAATGCGAGTATATATTCTAATATCTATACGCTATGTTAGAACTTTATCAAAAAGAAAGTTGCCCATATTGTACAAAAGTACGTCGTGCAATGGAAGAACTCGATCTTGATTATCTTTGCCATACATCTGTGAAAGGAAGTCCAAAACGAGAGTTACTTACAAAACTTGGTGGGCAAGAAATGGTACCGTTTCTTGTTGACACTACTGATCCTGCCAATCTTGTTATGATGTATGAAAGTGATGATATCATCGCATATCTCGAAAAGACGTACGGAAAAAAGTAAATACGTATATCCAAAAAAACCGCTGTCAGAAATGACTGCGGTTTTTTGTTATATTGACGAAATAAGAAAATAGGACTTAATGGACAAAACGGGAGGCTAAAAAGTGGAAAATATGGCATAGTGTAGATAAAAAACAAGTAAAAACTATGAACAATCATAAAAAAGTGTCCGTTTTGTAAGGAGCAAGCGGTAAAAAAGA
>Ga0210057_1003107_pt1 | contig 23095 bp, 27 predicted proteins | sample CryGeyCG2114_010_2_FD_183968 | JGI IMG/M metagenome (GOLD analysis project Ga0210057, IMG submission 183968) | Groundwater microbial communities from aquifer - Crystal Geyser CG10_big_fil_rev_8/21/14_0.10 (SPAdes) (version 2) | ecosystem: Environmental > Aquatic > Deep subsurface > Groundwater ...
AGACTCTTTATAAATTTCCCTCGCTTCTAATTGCCTTTGATACTTCTTATGTAAAAACAAATCATCTTTTTTTAAATCATTATACAAAAATTTGATAATTCTAAACGCATTCCGACTAAACCATTCGTAAACCTATTTGGATTAATCAAAGAAGTTTTTCTAATATAAAGTTGCATAAAATTCAATCTTTTTTAAAAAAACTAAAGCAGTCCAGAGACCATTGCCAGGCCCAAAAGCAGGATAATTATGCCGGATACTAGATGAAGATACTTAATATTTCTGGCCTGCCAGCTATGGATATCTTCAATTTTTCTTAAGCCAAAATAAACAATGAAAACAACGGCCAGCATCGGTAAAACGAATATCAAATTGTAAAGCAACAGCCAAGGCAGGGATTTTAATATGCCCAGCTGGCACAAGATTCCGCCGCAGATAATATAGGGGCCGATGGTACAAGGCAGTAAAAATATAGTTACTAAAGCACCAGCCAGGAAAGCTCCTTTTGGGCTGGTTATTTTTAAAAGAATTCGCTCAACTCCGGGATTAACCCGACAGACCGCTTTAGCCCGAAAAAAGTCCCTGATTTTCAAAAAGCCCAAAACGATGGCGCCCAAAGCGACAATTTTATAAAGCCAAAACTGGATTACCTTTAAAGCGTTTAACAGCTGGAAAGAACCGACAATAATCAAACCGTAAAAGAAATACATCACAAAAACAGAAAAGACAAAGGCTAGACCGGCCAAAATGACATTTCTTTTCTTGGCTGGGTTATAAGTTAAAATAGTTACCAGCATTAAACCGAGAACAGCCAAGGTGCAGGGATTAACCGCATCAACGGCGGCTAAAGAAACAATTTTAATTAAAGTAAAATCATCGGGCAATTCCTGTAAAAAATTCGGACTAATGCTCTGGCAGTGATAACAATCTTCTTCAACCGCCAAGGCCGGACTCAAAAAAAAGACAAATCCGAAGACAGATAAAATTAACCCAAAAATAATAATTTTTATAGTGAGTCCTGTTGAACTACTTATTTTCCCCATTTGAATTTAAAATTTAATAATTTCCCCCGAGAATAGGCCTGAACAACTTTCTTGGAATAAGGAATTTCCTGAATAATTTTGGTTTGATATTTTTGAACAACCGCCTCAATTCTTTTTTTATCTCCCAAATCAGCTTGATTCAAAATCACTTCCGCCGGCACTTTAATTTTCTGGCACAAATCTAAAATTAAACCCAAATCGACTGCTCCCATAGGAGTTGGTTCAGTAACCGCCTTGGCCAAATCAACGTCTAGAAGAGCCGAGATAACCGGGCAATGGGTCCCGGCGGCCGTATCTAACAAAACAATATCGGCTTTTTTCTCTTGAGCGAACTTTAAGGCAAATTTTTTCGTTTGAGTGACAATGGGACCGGTTTCTTCCAAACCAGCCTTGGCTAAGCCGGTAATTAGCCAGTAATTTTCCTTGAGGCGGTTAACAAAAATCCGGCCGGTTTCTTCTTTAATCGGCTGGATAGCTTGCTCGGGACAGCTTAACCAGCAAGCCCCGCAACCGGAGCATAAATCCTTAATGAATATCGGATATTGGCCCGGCGCCTGAAAAATAGCGTTGCTCCGGCAATTTCTGACACAAACGCCGCATTTCCGGCATTTACTCCGGTCTAATTTAGGAAAACGGGTATAAGTTTTTTCCACCGGCTTTCCCAGAACCTGGCCCAAAAGCAAATAGTCGTTAGGACATTCTATATCAGAGTCAACCAAAATAACCTTCTGGCCTTCTTGAAAATATTGATTGGCTAAAAGGATGGCCACCGTAGATTTGCCCGTTCCTCCCTTGCCGCCGGTGATGCCTATGGTCATCATATCTTTTCTTTAGTCGCTTCTTTTAACGGTTTAAGTTTCTTCTGAATAAATTTTTTGACGATTTCCTTGACCTGACCGTCTGTATTTGAATAAACATCAACGATATTATCCCTTAAAGTATGAAGAGAAATCGGTCCCATTTCTTGGGTAATGACCGAATCAACCTTTTCCCTGATAACGAATAAAGCCGTATTCAAACCGGCTCTGATTTCTCTTTCTTGATAAGGATTTTCTTTAATGTAATAATCTTTAATTTCTCCCTTATCTAAATTGATAAAAACAAATTTATTAGCCCGGCCAAAATGATTGGACATTAAAGAGTTGATTCCTTTGTCTTTGCCGATAGGAATGCATATTTTTTGTTTTTCGACTTCATAAGGCAGAACCATTACCGTAAATGAATCAATTGACCTTACCCCTTTCTTAATTTCTTTCTCGATATTTTCCGAGATTTCATAAGCTTTTTTAACATTGATAGCTTTGCCGATTTTTATCTTAACCTCTCCGAAAATAAATGGGCCTGATTTTCTTAATTTTAAGTTTTCAAATCCTCTGATTCCGGAAATACCATTTAAAATTTTCTTAACTTTTTCTTCTTTTTCTTTTTCCGGAGAAACATCCATCAAGGCAAAAATTGAATCTTTGACAGAACTTAAGCCGGCCTGAAAAATAAAAAGAGAAATGGCCATCCCCATAATTCCTTCTAAATAAGGAATTTTTAACCAGCTGGAGAATAAACCGATTAAAACCAAAGAAGAAGAAAGTAAATGAAGGCGCGATTCCCGGCCATCGGCCATCAAGCTTTGAGAGTTTATCTTCCGGCCTACTTTCACTTCATAGGTTCCAATTGAAAACATAACGATGGCGTCCAAAACAGCCGCTCCGATAGCCACTAAAGGAATATTCAATTTTGATTCTACAAAAAACTTGGAAAGGCTTTCTTGAACAATTAAAAAACCGGCTAAAAGAATAAATCCGGAAATCAAAAGTGCGGTTAAATTCTCCGCTTTATAAAAACCGTAGGAAAACTTCTCGGTCGGTTTTTTTTGAGAAATTTTTAAACCAAACCAAGCGGCAAAACTGGAAAGAGAGTCGGCCGCGCTATGAACCGCATCGGCTAGTAAAACAACGCTTCCTGAAACCAAGCCGACTATCCCCTTAATTACGGCCAAAAGAATGGTTAACAACGCTGAAATCATCGTGGCCTTTTGGCCTTTTTTAAATACTTCGGTCATATAAATAAGTCCGAGAACCGTTCTCGTAATATCTATCGATGGCTCGAACGATGACCGCCACCAAAGCCGCCTCGACTGCCGCCGAATCTTTGACCTATTCCAAAATGGCCAGGCACGCTTGGTCGAGCCATCTCTTTTAGTTCTCCTTTTTGATATTTTTCCAAAGCCTCTTTGGCTGAAATTCCGGAAACGCCAATAATTATTTTTATCCCCGAATTTTGAAGAACCTGGAAGGCCCGTGGTCCTAAATTACCGGTAATGATCAATTGGGTACCGGCTGAAACAACTAATTGAGCCGCGGTTACTCCGGCTCCGCCCATTGCTTCGACTCCGGTATTCTTAATCACTTCCAATTTTTCTCCTTTTTCGTCAGTAATTAAAAAATAAGGCGCCCGGCCAAAACGCGGGTCTATCGGCGAATCAAACTTAGGTAAGCTGGCGCTTAAACAAATCTTCATATTAATTTAAAGTTATTGCCCAGTCCGAGTCATCAAACTGCCGCATTTAGGGCATTTTTGTTCGTAACAAGGCACTCCTCTCTGATGAGGGACTTTTGTTCCGCATTTTGGACAGAGACATTCTCCGTCCGGTCCTAAACCGAAACCTTCTGTTTGACGACCGCGGCCCTGACCCTGCCTGAAGCCTTGGCCGGCGCCTGGCGCCTGGCCAGAAAGACCGGTTCCATCTCTAAATGGCATGTTTTTTTCTCCTTATCCCTATTATTTTATTTTTTATTTTTCAGTTCCTCAAGACGGGTTTCCGTTCTCTTTGTTTCTTCTTTTAACCCCTGAAGCTCTTCAGCCAGTATTTCTTTTTCTTCTTTGGCCGTTGGTTCATAGGGATAATCGGGTCTATCCGGATAACCTCCATATGGGTATCCCCAGCCGCGGCCAAAACCAAAGCCACGACCCAATCTTCGGCCGAACCAACCTTGGCCTAAACCGCGCCTATAACCAGGTTGATTCGTCTGCCCGGTGGGCCGGCAATAACCTAAACCGCGGCCAGTCCGTGAGCCTTGGCCTTGAGGACCTGTTCCGTTGAAAGCAGGCATAGTAATTTCTTCTCTTTTATTATACCTCATCTTTCTTTTATTGACAAAAAAGATGAGGAGTCAGATGACCGCGACCTTTTAAATAAAAACAGCCATCCGTTATTAAGTAATACTCTATTATATAGATACATATCTATATAATTGGTTGCTCGGTCTAAATGAAAATAAATTTCCATTTATCCCTCACCGCCAATTATGAGTATATACCCATAACCAGAAAGCTGTCAAGAGGATACGCCTTTTACTACAGCAACGGCGCGATAATCAATGCAACAATGGCCATTAACTTCAACAAGATATTCAACGAGGGGCCGGCCGTGTCCTTAAAAGGGTCGCCGACCGTGTCGCCAACCACGGCCGCTTTGTGTGTTTCCGAGCCCTTACCGCCTAAATTGCCCGCTTCAATGTATTTCTTGGCGTTGTCCCAAGCGCCGCCGGAATTAGCCATAGTTACGGCCAATAAAAATCCGGAAACGATTGAACCGGCCAATAAACCGGCTAAAGCCATTTTGCCCAGCAAAAGACCGACCAAGACCGGCGCCAAAATACTTAAAACACTGGGCAAAATCATTTCCCGCAAGGCCGCCTTAGTGCTGATATCAATACATCTAGTATAATCCGGTTCGCCCTCCCCGGTCATAATTCCCTGAATGTTCTTAAACTGACGACGGACTTCTTCAACCATAGCCATGGCTGCCCGGCCAACTGCCTGTAAAGCGAAGGAAGAAAAGACAAAAGGCATTAAGCCGCCTAAGAAAAGACCGACGATGACCTTGTAATTGAATAAATCAACAAAAGGCAGTTTGACGGCTTGGCCGTAACTTATCATTAAAGCCAAAGCGGTCAAAGCGGCCGCCCCAATGGCAAATCCTTTGCCAATAGCTGCCGTCGTATTGCCGACAGCGTCTAAGTCTTCGGCCCGCTCCCTGGTCTTTTGTCCGAGGCCGGCCATTTCAGCGATACCGGCCGCATTATCGGCTACCGGCCCAAAAGTGTCAGCGGCTAAAGTTACTCCCAAAGTAGAAAGCATGCCGACGGCCGCAATCGCGACGCCATATAACTGGCTCCATTGATAGGCCAAAAAAATAGCCGCGCTGATGATTAAAATTGGCAGAATCGTACTGCTTAAACCAAGAGCAAAGCCGGCAATAATATTAGTTCCCGCTCCGGTCTGAGCCGCTTGGGCTACTCTTTGGGTAAAGCGATATTTATGCGAAGTAAAATATTCAGTCACTAAACCGATACTTAAACCGGCCAGCAAACCGACCAAGAAAGCATAAAAAACAGGCATGCCGAAACCAAGATATTTGATTAAGCCATAACCGCTAAGAGACATTAAAATCGTGGCCAGCCAAATACCGCGATTTAAAATTCCTTGGCCAGAACCGGCTTTCGCCTTAGCCGAACCCAATTTAACAAAAAAATTGCTGATTAAACTGACAATTATTCCGCCGGCCGCTAAAATCATCGGCAGAAAAATCCCCTGTTCGCCGACGGCCACCACCGCTCCGATAACCATAGCGGCAATGATGCTATCAACATAACTTTCAAAAAGGTCCGCGCCCATACCGGCAACATCTCCAACGTTATCACCGACGTTATCAGCAATAGTCGCCGGATTGCGCGGGTCGTCTTCGGGAATCCCCTTTTCAACCTTACCAACCAAATCAGCTCCGACATCGGCCGCTTTGGTATAAATACCGCCGCCGACCCGAGCGAACAAAGCTACTGAAGAGGCGCCGAAGCCAAAACCGTAAATAATGCTCGGCTCTTTGAAAATTAAATAAAGAACGGTAATACCTAAAAGACCCAAGCCGACTACGCTTAAAGCCATCACGCTGCCGCTGTTAAAAGCAACGTTTAAACCTGATTTTAAATCACGATTAAGCTTTTCGGCCGTCCGGACATTGGCCGAGGTGGCTATTCGCAGACCGATCTGACCGGCCAAACCGCTTAGAAAAGCACCGCTGACAAAAGCGATGGCTGTTTTAGAATTAAGAAAATAATAGAGGAGAACGGCGACGACCAAAACGAAAACAAAAAGAATTTGATACTCCCGATTCAAAAAAGCCATGGCTCCTTTTTTGATGATTTGGCTAATTCGGTCGGCTTTTTCATCAGTAACAGTTTGTCTTTTTATCCGCCAAGACAAAAAGCCGGCCATTGATAAAGCCAGAAAAGAGCTTATTAAACAAAAATATAATGATGGAGACATAGATTATAATTAAGACCCAATCCGCTTGCTCCGTTTTTGGACAGGTTCATTTCTTTCCAATTAAGTTACTTTCTTCACAGATTCATTAAAAAACAAAAAAAAGAATATTGTCAATCTCAAAACGAATGGCGTCATTCCGAGAGCGTCTTTCAAAAGCACGCTTCTTACTTAATCGCTTTCAAAAATGGGCCGACTACTCCTTGAACAAATTCCAGACAACTTTTCCTATCGACGTAAAACCAGACAATAAATCCAATAATCAGGGCGAGAATCAAAATTCCCAAAAAAGAACGACTGATAAAAAGGCGAAAGATTTTGCTAATCCAGAGCTTCTTTTCTGTTTTTTCTTTTTGAGCTAATTTCTTTTCCAAAGAAAAATCATAATATTTATAGAATTCTACTTTAGCAACCAAAAACTTCTTCAGATTATTTTGATAAAACCTGCTTTTTGGTTTTTGCTCTAATAAAAGAATCAAGCCGCTAAACTTGATTGCCTCGGCCTTATCTAAATTTTTCAGCAATCCCTTCATTTCAGCCGTCCATCTAAACCATTCGGTTCTATCGTTTTCTAAAGAATCCAAAAGCGTCTTTCTCTTGTCCTTAATAAGAAATTGCTTGGAAAGTTTTTCTAATTCTTTGGCTAATTTTTTCTTGGAAGGCATTATTTTTTATGATTTCATTCTATTATTTTAATCTAATTTTTTATTCTTGGTTTCTTTTTTAATAACTCGCCAATGGTAAAAATACAGAGGCAAACCGATTAGAATAAGAGCCAAATTCAAAGAAGCGTCCCGATGTCTTTTGGCAGTAACGTAATCAACCTTTGAACTTTTTTCCTGCCAATTTTTGTAATCAACCAGCCAATGGGCAATGGCTTCTTTTTCTTCCGAAGAAAGAGAAGCATTTTCCGCCAGGTCAACTTCTTCAAGCCTTTTTATTGAATAAGGCAAGGGAGGCTGCTGATAGATAAGCCGTTGTTCTTCTTCGGCTTTGGTGAAAACAAAGGCCTTCAAGCCCATATCCAAGAAACGAACGCTGCCAATAGTTAAAAGAGTCAAGCCGACAATGGTGAATAGATAAAGATAAATTGTTCTAATCAAAGGATAATGTTTCATTTAATAAATTATAGCATATTCCGATTGTCAAGCAAAGTTAATTTTGACATATCAAAAAAACGTGCTAAAATAAACCTGCTTTATGTTTTTAGAAATCAAAAATTTAAAAGTCAAAGGCAACGGCCAAGAAATATTGAAGGGCGTTAATCTAAAGATTAAAAAAGGAGAATGCCAAGCTCTTTTGGGTCCCAACGCTTCCGGGAAAAGCACTTTCGTTCAAGTCATTGCCGGCAACCCCAAATACCAAATCAGCCGGGGAAAAATTATTTTCCGTGGTAAAGAAATTACTAAATTGCCTCCGGAAAAAAGAACCAAGCTGGGTATCGCTTTGGCTTGGCAGAATCCGCCGGCTATCAAGGGAATTAGGCTAGACCGATTATTGAAAAAAATCAATTTGGGCCTTAAAGGCCCAAAAAGGAAATTTGGGTCAAAATTAGATTTTGACGGCAATCTCTTAAGCCGCCAAGTTAATTTAGATTTTTCCGGCGGCGAGAAAAAAATGTCCGAACTGCTTCAGGTTTTATCTCTCAATCCCCAATTAGTCATTTTAGACGAAATTGATTCCGGCTTAGATATTAAAAGGTTGGAAAAAATGGCCCGCCTAATAAGAAAAGAATTGATTAATAAAAAGATTGCTCTTTTATTGATTACCCATTCGGGGACTATTTTACGTTTTTTAAAACCCCAATTGACCAATGTTATGCTTGACGGAAAAATTATTTGCCGGGAAAAAAACTATCAAAAAGTCCTCCGGGTAATTAAAAAATATGGCTATGATAAATGCAAAAAATGCCCATTATGGGCAAGTTGACCATAAAGTAGAAAATATTTCTGAAAGAAAAGGCGTTATTATTTTGCCCAGCCCCCAGGCCTGGCAAAAATTAAACTGGACCAGAAAATATTTTCAGAAAAAACCAAAAGAAGGATATTTCATCTGGGTTAAAGAACAACCCCTTTTTTCTTTGACCACCTGCATTGCTATTGCCTCTAAAAAGGTCTCCCAGCATCTAAACAACCTGTTAGTTATTGAAAAAAATATTAAAGCCAAAGCCAATGTTGTTTGCCGAGCCGTCCGCTCTAATCTCGACTGCCTTCACCGGGCCCAAGGCAAACTGATTCTTAAAGAAAAAGCCAGTCTGGAATATAACCATTTCCATCAATGGGGCCAAAAAGATTTAGTCAATCCTGATTATCAATTTATCCTGGGCAAGGACAGCCAACTTATCTATAATTACAAAAATTTAGCCCCGCCCAAAAATCTTCAATTAAAAACCGCGGTCTATAACGATGATAATGCTTCGGCTAATCTAAAATTTATCATTAACGCCCTAAACTCCAAGATAAATTTAAAAGATACCGTTTTTCTTAAAGGAAAAAATTCCCAAGGAATAGTTAATTTGAGACTGGTCGGCCGCCAAAAGAGCCGAATTGAAGCAGTCAGCGAAATTTTTGCCCAAGCGCCGGCTAAGGGCCATCTAGATTGTCAGGGTTTATTAGTCAGTTCAGATTCAGTCATTTCTTTAGCCCCCAAATTGGTTTGCCAAAACAAAAAAGCTCAGCTAACTCATGAGGCCTCTATCGGCAAAATTTCCGAAGAAGAACTAAATTATTTGAGAACGAGAGGCCTTTCTGAAAAAGAAGCCATTAATCTGATTATTACCGGATTTTTGGATGACAACTAATTTTTCTCAAAAAAACATTTAAATATGTTCGGAAATAAAGACAAATTTTTATTTCTTTCGCTCGCTGCGAAAATAAAAACTCCCTTCTTTCTCTAAAGAAGGGAGAATAAGATTCGTCCGTTCAATCGGGTTAATCTTTTTTTGCCCCTGACTTGCGTCTGACCAGTCGGCCGTCTTCGGCAATCTCCGTCTTCAAACCAATCCTGGCCGGCTCTATCCAGAAAATCTCTTTGCCTTTTCTGACAATGAGACCTTTAACCTCTTGGACCAATCCAGGATTCTTTTTAACCGCCTCTTTATCAACGGTCCTTTTAATCCTGACTAGTCCATTTAATCCCATCTTCTCGAGCTGTTTTGCCATTTCTTCTTCTTCGCCCATTATTTCCACCGAAGAAGAAGAAAGACGCCAGCCGGTCCTGCCAGCAGGCAACTTAATCGATTTGGTTTTGCCGCCTTGGGTCAGTTCTTGGCGATGACTGGCCATAAATGCCTCAATGGTCAGCTGTATTTTGACGATTTCCTGTTCCCGATGGCTCGCCATTTTTGAGGCAGCCGCGGTCATCCGCTGAACAGTTTTACTCAAATTGTTTTCCATCTGACTTATTTCGGATAATAAGTCGCCTATTCGCCTAATGCCGGCTTCGACCTCTTTCTTGCTTTGAGGCGTCTCCATCGCCTCCTGTATCTTTGTCTTGACTGTCATTTTTTCCTCCTTTGTTATTCCAATCAATTAAATATTTAATTGTTCAAGAGCCTAAAAACAAGATACCATTTCTGACGATTATGTCAAATTAATCTTCAAAGACAGATTGGTGAATAATAAAAAAACGCCCTTTGGCGATTTTTTTGGTTTTGCATAAGAGGGCCTGTTTTAATTTGTCTGGAGAAACAACATATAACTATCCCCGAACGCGGCTATTCTAATCATATATGCCTAAAAGCGCCAAACTTTCTTTGAGCTTTTTTTTGTCATGCCTCGCCTGCCATTCTATTTTGCTTGCCCTTCTGTGCGCCTTCGGATAATCAAACCCTCGTTTCATCAAAGAGCGTTCGTAAAGTTCGTGCAACATAATATAGGGCCGTTCTTTAATCAAAACATCGTTATCCAGCCAAACGTTATTCCTGGGCACAAAATCATAAGCTAAGTCATGGCCGCCCTGGGTGAAATCAATATTAAAAGCGCTTCTGACCAAACGGCCATAAACCAGCCAAATCAAAATCCCGCCGTCTGTTTTGTACAGCAACCGACAACGCATCTTTTTAATATCAGGGCGATTATCTTTGCCGCAGACCTTTTTCAAATCGCCCGCCTTAAACCTTTCGGAACGCTCTTTCTCGCCAGCCGCATCAAACGCTTCAATATATGAACTTCCCTCCCTCATGCTCTGCCATTCAACAAGAAGATGGTCTATAAAAAAACGGCGTTCATTGGGCATTGCTTCTTTATCCAGCCAAAATTCATATTTAGGTATAAAGGAAAATCTGAAATGCTGCCCAAAATTAGTAAATTCTTTATCTAAATCACATCTAATCTTACTGCCATCAACCAGCCAAATGACAATTTTTCCTCTTTGGCCTATTTTCTTAAGATAAAATTCCTTTTTGTCCATATTGCTAGATCGCTTCTTTCTGTAAACAGACCAAGCTATAAAAAAATACAGACAACCATCCGATTTAAAATCCGCAATAAATCAACGCTGCAACTTTATTCTAATACCAAAAAGTTTTACTGTCCACTTCGGATATACACAAAATTACCAGCGAATACTGGTGATTTTTTGTGGCTCGCTTGGCGAGACAGCTTTCGAGCCTTTGATTGGAGCAAAGCCCTGCCTGTTCCAGGATTAGTTTTAAATCAAGTTAGACAATTACTGGTTCTGGCCTGACATTTTGGGTATGCCTTACCCTGCGACTTAAATTGGATTTTTCATGATGGAATGATTTTCGAACCTATTTTGTAAATTCAACTTTAAGGTTCTTACCTAATACAGAAGCAATTTTTTGAAGCATATCAATTGTAAAATTCTGCTGGCCTGTTTCCATCCGAGCAATATTGCTTTGCTTAGTGCCAATCTTTTTGGCCAATTCTGCCTGAGACATCTTTCTCTTTTTCCGTAACTGCAAAATTTGGTAAGCAATTTCTAATTGCCGGCCATATTCATCATAATGCTTTTTAAATTCAGGGTTTTTTAATTGCTCAGCTAAATATTCCTGAAAATCAATTGCTTTTAGTTGTTTTTTATTTTTATTCATTGTATATCATATATGATATATGTATGATATATGTCAATAGTTGACCTGTGGAAATAAAAAATCTGCCTTAAGCATAATTATAGCAGATTTTCAAATAATACCCTATTTGGCTCCGCGGAATGAAGCAGGTGAGAACCTCTCTAATAAACAATTCCAAAGAAAATCCAACTATAACCCTTTAATATCTTTTATCAATTCAGAAAACTTTGGCTGGTCAAAATGCCCTCTTTTCTTAAATTCTCTGATAATAGCGTTAGGCAATGCTTTTTTATATTTCTCAAGATGAGAATACGGAACCACTTTGTCGTCTTTGCTCTGATAGATAAAAATCTTGCCACCTTGCTTGTTTAATTTATCCAAGCTCTTAGGTAAAATAAAATCGCCCAAAGATTCTTCCATGCCTTCATCGTCGTATGGCGGCGAAACAAGTAATGTTGCCAAAATCTTTTTAGGAAACTTATTTTCTGACAGATACTTAGCTAAAAATATTGCCCCCAAAGAATGACCGATTAAAATAACGTTATTATCTAAAAGAGTCGCTATCTTTTTAAATAGAATTCTCCACTCATCATATTTAGCATTCATTGGGTTGGGCATTTTCGGCAACAAAACATCAAATCTACTGCCTAAATCCTGCCTTAAAGAATTACTCCACTTTGTTCTCCTGTATCTATTCAAATCAATCTTCAAACCCTTAAGAAACGCCAAATAATCCTTGTACGAATCAAAGGTTGAACCTCCATGAATTAGTATTACTTGTTTTTTCATAATTTCGTGCTATTTTAGCAAAAACTTGACAAAATACATAATTATATATACTCTATTAGACAAGATACGAATAAGATTTTAATGCACTTTTACAACCATAAAAGAAAGGAGGTGTGCGATGGCAACCTATCAAGCAATTTCCACTCCGATTATCAAACCAGTCAATGGCTTATGCAATCTATCCTGTTCCTACTGCTACGTTTCCGGGCATGAAAAATCGACTAGGCAAGATCGCATGCTTCCAAAAACCTTGAAAGCAATGACTGATTTTTTCTGTCGCGATCAAGACGACATTGAGTTTATCTGGCATGGAGGCGAACCTTTGCTCGCTGGAATAGATTTTTACCGTAAAGCTGTAGAATATCAACGACCATGGGAACAAAAAGGCAAAAGAATAACGAATTCAGTCCAAACTAATGCTACTCTAGTTACGCCCGAATGGACAGAATTCTTTCTTGAACACAACTTTTTCGTCGGCGTAAGCCTTGATGGCCCTAAAGATTTTCATGACCAGGTCCGATACTATCCTGATAAAAGAGGGTCGTACGACAATGTTATGAAAGGTATTGATTTGCTGAGGCGAGCTGGGATATTCAACGGAATTATTTGCGGCGTCAGCGCTATCAATCATCAATTCCCGAAAGAGATTTTCAACTTTTTTATCACGAAAGACATAAAAAAGTTGAAATTTGCCAGAGTGAGAGATATCGGTCATTGCAACGATGTATCTTCACTCACCATTTCACCAAGACAATACGCCGATTTCATGATTGCCATCTTTGATCTCTGGCTGGAGCTGGACGACCCAGAAGTTGAAATCCGAGACATTCAAAGCGTTGTCAGCTTAATTCTCGGCGGCAACAAGCGCGAATGCATCTATATGGGAGAATGCGATCAATTCGTCACTGTTTACCACGATGGTTCAATTTACGGCTGCGATTCTTTCCCTAAAACAAATGCCCTAAGCTTTGGCAACGTAATAGATGATTCGGCCTTGGTCAGATCTAATCCACACCTAAAAAGTTTCCAAGAAACACTGAGAAAAAGAAGGGCAAACTGCCAAACATGCGATTGGGGTTTTATATGTAAAGGAGGATGTGCCAAGGATTGCTACGCGCAACTCGATTCCGTCAAACCAATCGATGAAGTTTGTGAAAACCTCAAAAGGTACTTTGGGCATATTGCAGGCAAGATAAAATCGTATGGTCTTGCATAATTAAAGGCGGCAAATTCCAAACAAAAGGAGGTGAAGACCATGTCAAATCCCGCCGCTTCAAGGGCTGTCCCAAAAGTTCTTCTTCAGGCCAAAAAAGAAGCAACAATCCAAGCCATGGGAAAGAAAAACAAACCTTGGGGCAAAGCCTGGGATAAGGGCCCGTGGGACAAAGGTCACTGGGCAAACAGGAAATAAACACTTCAATCCCTCTTAGAGACGAATCTCTAAGAGGGCTTTTGTTTTATATTCTGCTTAATAACCTTTATTAGCTGACCAAGATATTTTTTATCAATTTGCTGAGAATTGTTGATATACTTTTCTGCTAATCGACGCATTTCAGAAGCAACCAGTTTTCGCCAATCTAATAAATCTTTAGGGTTATAAATATCAGTAGCGACTTTAAAACCAAAATACTTCTCGCTTAAATAACCCTCTGGAACGAAAGAGCTGATCAATAATTCTTCAAAAAACATCTTATTAGAAACATCTCTTTTTGATATTTTTTCAAGTAACTCATTATTTTCTTCAGCTATTTGATTAATTTGTAAAACGAGCTTTTTGTTTTTCTTTAAGACAAGGTGAAAATACTCATGAGCTAAAATACCTATTTGGAAAAGATTATCTGCTACTTTAAGACCAATTGGAATCTCAACAACCACAAAACTCTGTTTTGGCGTCCATGAAAACCAAGCATTAATATCTTTACCATCGCTCTGAGAATCAGAAACAAGATATATTGGAATTTTAGAAACCAAGAAGTCTTTTACATTGCTTAATACTTTAATATCAAGAATAATTTGTTCAAATAATTCGCTGTTATCTTGAAAATATTTCTCCCATAGGCTTAGATTCTTGGACGCTTTTTCCCAATGTGGAGCAAAAACAGACTTTATTGGAATAATCGCCTTTTTAAATTGCTCCGCGTCTCGCTTTCCAATTGATTTGCTAATTTGTTTCCAAATCTCGCTCTCACTTCCTCCATAAAAAGATATATCAAGATTCTCATCTAAGTACTTTTGTAAATCAAAACTAGCCAAACGGCTCTGGCTTGTCTTTTGAATAAAAAATAATAAATTAGAAAAACGAGAAATTATAATTGGTAAACGCATAAGTTAAGATTATCAATACCTACGAGATAAAACAAGTCAAAATCTTTTTGTGGCAAATCTAATTTAAGAGTATATAGATAAGCCATGATTAAATTCTTTTTCTTAATTTATTTACATCATCAATAGCAATCCAAGCCGCCATATTGCCATAGCCGGTTTTATCTATTTCAAATGGTTTAATTTTCTGCGGATTTTTCAGAAAAACCAACAAGCAGTATTTTCTGTCTTTAAACCTCTGATAATATTTATCTATCTCATCTATTCCAAGACCATCTTTTGTGCCGTATTTCTGCAAAGTCCATCTTACTTTTGCTGACGTTAAATCCAAATATTGGATAATTTTGGAAACTTCTGCTTTGATGGTTACTGGCTCGCCCGAATTCTTAAAATAAACAACATCTCCTCGTTTAATCTTACCCCAAGGAGAACATTTGTTTTTATACCAGCGAGATTCAATTGTCTTTTCTCCAGTTAAAATCTTAGGCAACAACCCCCAAGATTTTCTCATTATGGCTATATGGTCCATAAATCATAGATTTAACTCAAATCTTTTTCACTTAAGTCAAGTTCATCTTTACAATGTTTTTTCCATTCTTCTAATTCTTCTGGGAATTTTGGCGCATTTTTCCTAAACCATTTACTAATATGTTCGGCAGGCACAGATGACTGGGGCCAAACCTGCTTAATATATTGATCATAACCAAGCCCCATGCGAAGGGCGATAATTGCGTATCGAGCACCAATATTATCGTCAAAATTTGAACGGAACAACTTGCGGTAAATATCAAGCGCTTCATCTGTCTTGCCGTCTTTCCAAAGATTATCCGCGCCAACTCCAAGAGCCCGAATAATATGCCTATTTTCAAGCCAACCCCACGATATTCTATCGGGCCAATTGCCTTGTTTATCTTCAATACGGATACGAGCTCGCTTAAATGCTTTGTTTTCTAATTCTCGCGCTTCTGATTCGTGTCCTGACTTACGTAAATCATTGGCCACATATAAATACGAATCATAGAAATCTGGGTCGCGTTCAATAAGAATGCGGATATCTTCTGTATTATGACTTGACTCTAAGATATCATAATACTCCCCCATTACTGGCCGCCCTTTTTCTAAAAATTCTCGGAGTTTATTTTTTATGATTTTTTGTTCTTTTTTTATCATATATTTGTTAATTTTAACTAAATTCTAATCGGATTTCCTACCTGCCACAGCATATGAAGCATAATAATCTCCTTTTTTCGGCAGAAAATCTTTGCCACTCGCCCATTTCCCTTCAAAGAATATTTTGTAATCAATATCCTTAAATCCTAATTTCTTAAAATATTGTTGAGTTTTATCTTTTTTGGCGAATTCAATTTTTTCCCGGAGTGCTATCTTCAAACTTTTTGAATTATCTTCAAAAAATAAACCACTAACAACCAATGGTCTATCTTTTTTCAGAACTCTTTTAGATTCATCTAATGCTTTGCTAATCTTTGGCTCATCGAGACCAGACCATGTGCTTACACTATCAACCGAATTATCAACCAAAGGCATATTTCGGGCATCGCCGCAAATAATCGTTGTTTTTGAATATTTTTTAATCCTTTTTAAAAAATCTCTAAGAGCCACACATGTAGCATAGTCGCTCTCTATGGCAATAATTTCTCCCTTAACTAAATTAAGTATATTTCTTAGAAACCGCCCCGTGCCAGTTGCCCAATCTAAATGAATCTGGCTGTTTTTTAGATTAAGCTTATTAATCATCCATCTCCATTCTTCTTTTAAGACGCCGAACTCTTCTTTGCTAAAATGCTTTGCCCATTTTTTATTCAATTCCTGATCTAAAAACATTTCCCGAACTCTTTTTATTTTCTTATCCAAGCCCCTTTCTGCAATTGGCTTAAAACGAACAATATCATCTATTATTTTAAAATTCGCATTGCATTTATCACAGCTTAAATCTCCTTTATTTATTCTGTCTCCGGATTTTTTCTCTATTTTTAAATCTAATAAACCTCCGCATTTTGGACAAATTAATGTTGAATTGATTTTCTGTCGCATATTTTTAATATATGTTATTCCTAATTTTATCTTATCATACAAAAATCAAAGAAAAAAGCCCAGTTTTAGAAACTGGGCTCTGGCTTGGACTACTAGTTAAATATTAGTATTTATCTTATTCTTTTCGCGATAGTGATCATTGACGGACTATTAAATTGGTATGACTTCATATCAAAAGAACCATAAACTTTAACAATATTTAATTTATGAGAAGAAAATAGAGAAGAGATTTCAGGAAAAGTATAAATACGAAGTCTCACATTTAAAATTTCTTTATTTTTGCCGCGAACGACTACCCAACGCGACCCCTTAACAAAATTAAATGGGTCAAAAAAAATATCCTCCATTTTTACGTATCCGCCAGGAATCTCAAAACTACTTTTGTTGCCAAATTGTCTCAATATTTCTATGGGATTAAGCTGATGAACGATAAAAAAACCGCCAGTTTTTAATAATTTTGATATACCCATAATCACTTTTTTGTTCTCAATATTGGGAAAATACCCAAAAGAATTACCCAACATCACAATTGCATCAAATCTTTCTTTTATTTTGAGAAAACGCATATCTTGTTTTATAAAAACTGGCGAAACCTTATTCCCCCTAGCCCACTTTTTAGCAGTTTTCAAAGCAATTGACGAATAATCAACGCCTGTAACCTGGAATCCTTTTTTAGCAAGTTCTACGCTATGCCTTCCCTGACCACAAGGTATATCCAATACTTTTGCGTTTTCTTTAAGATTTAGACTATCAATCAATTTAAGTTCCTTTCTGGTCCAACTCTGTGATTTCGGATCTGAAGGATCCCAAAATGAGAAATATATTTCATTAAATGTATCTTTCCACCAATTATCATTTTTCTTTGCCATATAAAACGATTATATAACAAAAGAGTAGGTGTGTAAATAAAAAAGTGGCGAGAAAAATGTTGATTATCTTTTTTGATTCTCGCCACCTTGATTTAGTCCTATCTAAGGACCAGGCGCAGGGCCGCATTCTGCCCCAGGGGTATAAATACGCCCGTTGTCCTTCTCAGGCCTCTCCTTTTCGGACTTCACCTCAGGCCTCTGATAGGACTTTTTAAGGTTCTTAGCTTTCATCATTTCACCTCCTTTCTCTGCCTAATTCTTTCATTATTCTGGCCTCCTGACAGGCCCTTTTAGATGGAATAAACATGCTTCCTTCCTCAACATAGTTTAGCCCTACGCAGATCCGACAGTATTTAAAGAACTCGCATTGGGAACAGCTAGTTAAATCTGAAATTATAATGGAACGAAATTCCGACAACTTGGGGGAATTCTTCCAAATCTCGATGAATTTGGTTTTTCTCAAATTGCCACAATTTATCGGCAACTGAACACAAGGATAGACATCGCCATAAGGAGTGATATAGCAAGACATATGACCCGCTCCGCAAGGAATTGTGTTAAAGATTCCCGAATAAATCTCTTGTGGTTCTGGCTCGCTTTTTTCGGTAAAAATAGGATCGGCTAACAACTTAGGAAGATATTCTTCGTCAATGTGAACCGCCAAAGGAATTTTATTACCATCAGTCTTCGGGGTAATCCTGTAATCCGCTTGAAAAGCCGCTTTTAATTGTCTGCTAAATTCATAAACATCGCGATAGTCACCCATATTATCTTTCATTATTACCGTAGAAATCTTCAATCGTGTATCCCTGTTCCTTAACGTCTCCGCTGCGGAAATTGATTTTTGAAAAGAACCCGATACCTTTGTTATCTTATCATGAACTTGGGGCTTTGTGCTATAGATACTTATAGCCACCATTTCAGGATTCAAAGAAGCGATTTCATCAGCCATCATTTTATCTATCAATGTTCCGTTGGTTAGTATCCTTAAAGCGAAATGGAGGTTTCTGGCATATCGAGCAATTTCAATAAAATCTTTTCTCGTCAGCACTTCACCGCCGCTCAATATTAGATAAAGCGCGCCTGCCTCCGCTAACTGATCAAGGATATTTTTTACCTCTTCAACTCCGAGAACAGAACGATTCTTGTTTACTATATAGCAATGAACACAATTAAGGTTGCACTGATAGGTTAAATCAAAATGCACAATAAGGGGAATTTGTTTGGCGATTGATTTTTCCCTTAGAGCATCAAATAACTCGCCTTCTGTTTCGGGTAGTTGTCTTTGTTCAGAAACGCCTTTTACAGGGAAAGAAGTTTTTAGCAAATCCCTTCCCAACATTTCTTGAACAAAATCCAAACAATCTTGATTTAATACCGACCGCTCCGCATCAAATTCTTGGTAGATTCTTTCTGTAATTTTCTCTGCCGAGACTTGACCGTCTATCAATTCCCATATCCGCGTAGCTAACCCGTTAAGGATATTAAAGGTATTTTTCTTCAGATGTATTATTGCCGCTTGCCCGTCTATTGTTCTATATGCGATTTCTTTCTCGTTCCTCCTCAAAAGAACATCTGAAGATAATTTGAATTTACTCTCTTTTTTCATTTCAATCCTCCTATATTTTCTCAATCAATATATTTTATTTTAAAAGAATAAACTAATTTTTGCTTCTATTATAATAACTATCTTTATAATCTTTGTCAAATCCAAAAATCTTACAGTAACACGGTCTTACAACGCCAACTCGATGGAACATCTGAAAAAGTTCGAGTCCTGTTCCCGCGTCGTCCTCGCTTCATTTGCGGCGAGACGGCTGCTTTAAGAATTATTCTCTTCGGGACATGGCGATTTATCTTTTGACTCGTATCCGAGTCGTGACTGTGCGTCGGATAAATCAAAAGGGTTGCAGGGATTATCCGAAATCGCAAAGAAAACAGAGTACCCTGGAAGATTTTTTGTTTCTATACATTTATCAATAAAACTGCAGCAATCTCGATGACTCAGCCAGAAAGGATATTCACCGAAACTATCACCACGAGTTACATTACCGAACCTTACGGAGATAACCCGCAACCCTTTTTCGCTATATGCTTTTCCAAGCGCTTCAAGATATACTTTTGAAGCGCCATAAATTCCCAGTGGAAAAAGCTCCCCTTGAGTTGTTATCTTTTTTGTATGCAACACTTTATGATCTTCAACAATCCCAGGATGTCTATAACTAATATGACCGAGGGATACGTGAACGGAGCTAGCGAGGATAAATTTTTTGATTTTCTGTTCCAAAGAGAGCGCATACATAATCTCTCCCATAGTTTTATTTTCCACCACAGACGATTCTAAAGCTGTTCCTGCTTCTTTGGTATCCCACGCGAGATGAATGATAACATCAACGCTTTTTAATAGCTTCCGGAGTTTTTCTTGTTCGTCGACGATATTGAGGGTTACGACATTATCCGACGGTATTTTATCAATACCAACAACTTCATACTTTTCTGATAAGCATTTCATTAGGACTCTTCCAATTGTTCCGGATGCGCCGGTTATAAAAATTTTCATATTCAAAATAAAATTGCGATAAGGGAGCGTTCGTGACCATATTTTTCTGGATCTCTTATATTCATTTCTTTGGAAAATTCTGCGATGCGTTCTTCAAGATTATCGCTCCATTCGTTGAAAAGTGTAAGAAAGTCAGGATTTTTAACATAGTGCTCAAAACCATCTGTAAAGACAAAAATGCGATCATCTTTTTCAAGACTCAATACCCCGCCTTCTAAATGCTCCGCCATTTTTTCTTCGCCATTTATGACAGCGTATGGAGTACATAGGCCCGATGAAATAAACTTCATATTCATTTTTTTATCAAAATGGGCGACAAAGGCATCACAAATCGATACCCAATATGCTTTGTTTTCCTTAATAACAACAAATGCTCCCGTGGCAGAATAAAACCCGGTAATGTTTCCCGAAATGTCGCTTTTGCCTATTTTTTGATTGTATTGCCCAACTTCATTATTTGCTTCTTTGAAAACCTCTCTGTTTTTTTCTTCGTCAAAAATTTCATATTTATTTCGGACACTTTTCACCACAGATTCACAAAATATTTTGGCGACTTCCCCCGCGGGAGAAGGATTCGGGTATTTCACATTATTTTCAACTAATTTTTTAAAATCTAAAGTAACGCCGTCGGAAACGACGAAAACTGGAGGAGAATCTAACGCAATGAGGTAATCCTCTTGAGAATGTTGATAATTTTCTGGCAGGTAATTAATGAGATTTCTTTTTTCTGTAAAGACCCTTGCCGCTTCTTTTGTAGGTTGTTCAAGAATTGAGAGAAATTGCATATTTTAATTTTAACAAAGAAAAACCGCTCCGTAAATGAGCATGGAAGCCCGCCGCCCGCGCGTTAGCGCAGAGCCGAGCAGAAAAGCTTGCTTTTCCTTAATTGAAAAAAATTAGGGTGCGCGCAAAATAAAAAATGTAGAGAAACCTTTTTGCGAGGTGGTAAGCGTCAGCAAGTGGCGGCAAGGTGGAACATCAAAATCCAGCATCCGGATTTTCGCTAAAAAAAGTTCGGATTTCGTTCACCGTTCGGAGCCAAAAGAAAAGTCCCGATATCATATCGGGACTTTTCTTTTGGCTCGCTTGGCAGGACAGCTTTCGAACCTTTGATTGGAGCAAAGCCCTGCCTGTTCCAGGATTAGTTTTAATTCAAATTAGGCAATTATCGGCTTTAGTTTGACATTTCGGGCATGCCCTTGCTCAAACAACGGCAGATTTAATTTATTGATTATTACCTTACCCTATTACTTATTATATTTTCTAACTCTTTTCTCAAATTATCTTCGTCTGTGTTAAAGCAATATATTGATTTAACCAAATTATTGAAGAAATAATAAGAAGTAAAATAACACCATTAATAATCAGCGCCTTGTGTTGAATTCTAATTTTAATAAAGATGCTAAGTAATAAAGCCAAAAGTAAAATAGTGAATAAGACAAAATAAAGATAATTGCTCACAGCTCTTGGTGTTGATAAAAGTCGGTTAGCTATACTTAGCGTAGGATTTTCTTTAACGGCTAATTCAGTAGGGCTCGGATTATCAGATGCGACAACATTTCTAACTTCGCCCTTAACTGTAGTAATAGTCGGATTTTCAGTAAACGATTCGTTAGAAGATCCTGCAATAGATGGGATTGGCTGTTTGTCCTCATTTACTACAGTAGCTGACTCAGCAGTTATTACTGACCGGCGACCGAAAAACTGAACGATAAAAGTTGTTTCCTTACCCTCATATATTCCCTTGGCTGTGCCAACGCCGATCTCATGAAAGTTATTATTTAAAATATTATCCCTGTGAATTGGTGAATTCATCCAAGCATTAATGGCATCTTGAGAATCCACGAAATTAACTGCTAAATTCTCACCAGCCACAACGTATTTATAGCCAACATTATCCAACCAATACCAAGGCGTTAAACCTTCGTCAGGACTAGTATGAGCAAAATAGCCCTTGGTAGCCATATTTTCTGCCTTCAGTTGAGCAGCTTTTTCTAGTAAAGAATTTACTTTAAGTAATTCTAAATTATTATCCAGACGACTTTTATTAGTAAGATTCTCAATAGTTATAGGAACAATTGAAGCAAAAAAATTGCCTTGTGGAATAAACCAAAAGGCCTGAACTAAAAAATAAATCTCAACCAATAAAATAAAACTTAATATTACCAACACTGCTTCCCATCTTAAGACATATGGCTTATGGTTGTTGCTCTCGTGAGGAATAAAATATTTCTTAAAACCTTTATACATACTCTAATTTTAAAATAAAAAAGACCTGCCGTAAAGGCAGGCTTTTTTTATAAATAATTATTCTATGTTCTGAGCTGTTATATAGGAATTCCCGTCAAATTCATTAATTTCATATATCGAATCCCAATCATATTCTAAACGATTAAAGGCTTCTGCTGTCATTATCCATTTTTTTTCTCCGGTATCGCCCGCAGGAAATAATTTATAAACCTTTTTATCATTAACAGCTCTTACTAATTCAGAGGTTGTGAAAGAATTGACATCAGCTTGATCAATATCCAATACATCTTCCCATTTAAGATGTCCATAATTATTAAATACAGATGGACTTAAAATTAATCTTTTATATTGTTTATTTCCAACATATTTTACAATCCAGACATCTATATCTCCTATAGCCCTAATCAAAGCGCCTTCAGCATATTTTCGTTTACCCAAAACCTGACCTTCTGAATTACTTGGCGTTAAAGGAATTAATGCTGAAGTAGTCAGATTAATAGATGCTGACGTTCCAACCGTACCACCGCTTGAATTTCGAAAGCGAACATAAACAGTTTTTTGCCCCACGCTTTCACTTAAAATCCAGTCTTTGGTCGTGGCATAGGGTTCATAACTTAAACCTGTAAAAGTTGAATCATTAGAAACAGCCATTTGCGAAGCATTAGTTGCCTTTAAAGTTAACTTTACCATTCGGTTATCAGTAGAAGTTGCGTTATCGTTTATTTTAATTGAATAACTTAGTTTCTAACTTTTAACGCAACAGTTTTGATTAATTAATTTATTAAATACTTCGTAAGGTTTCTGATAATCAAGCGCCGCTCTTGGTCGTCCGTTTAACTGATGTTGCGCCTTTTTCACTTCA
>Ga0210057_1003108_pt1 | contig 23086 bp, 22 predicted proteins | sample CryGeyCG2114_010_2_FD_183968 | JGI IMG/M metagenome (GOLD analysis project Ga0210057, IMG submission 183968) | Groundwater microbial communities from aquifer - Crystal Geyser CG10_big_fil_rev_8/21/14_0.10 (SPAdes) (version 2) | ecosystem: Environmental > Aquatic > Deep subsurface > Groundwater ...
CCACAAAGGGGAGTTTAAAAGATTGGCAAATCTTTTATAAAAAATACTTCGGTATTTCAAAAGATTTCTCTGAAATAAAGATCCCTGTTTCTAAAACAGGATTTAACACCTTGGTTGTTGTTATCAAAGAAATATCCTCCAGAGATATTTTCTTGGATCATATTAAATTTTTAAGAGGATCACACAAAGCCGATATATCACTTGATGCGGCAGATGATTATTCAGACAGATCGTCTGTTAGTGGTGATTATGCTATCTGGATAAATGACTCCAGGGAACCAGATATAAGACTTAACAAATCAACATTAAGTCTGTTACCACACTACTCCTTCATAACATTGCGAGAGGAGCTACTTATTATTTTAAAACACAGTAGTAAGTGCGATTCTTTGATAAATAACTACACTTACTCCATTTGTGCAGGATCTATATTTCCTGACGGAAGAGTACCCATTATCTCCTGCATAAATCAAAGCGGCGTAAATATTTCTTCGGTAGATATACATACCTATGGAGAAATATTTGGCCACAGACAAGTGGTCTCCTAAATAAACTTTTATCCTCAGTTTATAGAAACTGGGGATATTTTTATAAAAATAATTTTAAATAATTATATGTATTTAAATTGTTGGTCAACCAACAATTTTTTTGTTATTTTGTATAAAAGTACGGTTTTATGGGCTTATCGGGTTTTATATAAATTGTATAAAAATGTTGGTCAACCAACAATTTTTTTGTTATTTTTACAAAAACCTTTATTTTATGGGCTTATCGGGTTTCAATGTTGATTTATCGGGTTTTTCCATTTTTTTGAGTTTTTCGTGTTTTTTTAATTTTCTTTATTTTTGAAATGTACAGATTATCCACAAAATAATAACTCTTCTTTATTATTTAAAATATCCATATTTTCAGATATTTGTTGTTAAAAAATGAGATTTTTGGTTTTTTTGAAAATCAATTTTTGAGTGGTGAATCGGTGGGTAAATTGAACAATTAATAAATTAGGTGTTTTATTTTAAAATCTGATTTTTGGTACGTTCATTTAAAAATGGTTTCTTGTGTTTTTAAACTTGAACTTTAACCGTCTTTGCACTTTAATTAAGATGGATACGCTTTATACATTATTTTTATGGCAAAACAAAAAAAGAAAAATGGAGTGAGTAAGAGAAAAAATAAAGAACAGAAAAGAGAATCTCTTGGAGAAAAAATAAATCTCCATCCAGACACAAAGAAAAGTGTTTGGATTGTTGTTTTTGTCGGACTTGCAATTGTTTTACTTCTTGCTGGTATTCACCAAGCAGGACCGTTGGGTGAGTGGTTCTATTTAGTTATGGATAAGCTTTTCGGAATAGGGTATTATCTCTTCCCTATAGTTTCTCTTCTTCTTGGTTTTTCTTTTCTTTCTCCTGATCAAAAAAAGGTTTTTGGCTTTCCTCTTGCTGGTGGAATTCTTTTTATGTTTTCTGGTCTTGGTCTTATTGATATTATTCATCAAGGTGGGGGAGGGGTTATTGGTGTCGTTATGGGATCGCTTGAAAATCCGTTTGGTATAGTTGCCTCAATTTTTATTGAATTTGTTATCCTTGTTATTTCCATTCTGGTTATTTTAAACAAACCGCTCCATATATCCGTTATTAATTTATTTCAAAAAAATGAGGGGGATAATGACACGGAGGAAGAAAATGAATTAACTATTAATCTTCCACTCGAACTTCCTGAACACAAAGAGCCTATAGAAGAGGGGGGGGATAAGAAAAAAAAGAAAAAGGAAAGAGAAGATGCGGAGGAAGAAACTGATGTTGATATAAAACATTTGAATATTGACGTTCCTGCTGGGGCGCTTACCGCGAGACAGATTAAAAATTATGTTTTACCGCCAACATCACTCTTAACGTCTTCTGTTGAAAAACCAACCATAGGAGATCTGCGAGGAAACGCAAATGTTATTAAACGAACACTTGAAAGTTTTGGTATTGCTGTTGAAATGGGAGAAGTGAATGTGGGACCAACTGTTACTCGTTATACACTAAAACCAGCCGAAGGAGTTAAATTATCACGCATCACGACACTTAACCAAGACCTCTCTCTTGCTCTTGCCGCTCACCCAATACGTATTGAAGCCCCTATTCCAGGAAAGTCGCTCGTCGGAATTGAGGTTCCAAACAAAGCTGCTGCTGTTGTACGTCTTGGGAGTTTAATTTTATATCCCGATTTCCAAAAATCTGACCCACTTGTATTTGCGATAGGGAGAAATGTAAATGGAGAACCTATCTTTGTAAATATCGCTAAAATGCCCCACATGCTTATTGCTGGAGCAACTGGATCTGGAAAATCAATTGCGATTCACACGCTTATTATTTCACTTCTTTATAAAAACTCTCCCGACATGCTTAAATTTATTTTTATTGATCCAAAGCGTGTTGAACTTTCAATATATAATGGACTTCCTCATCTTATAGCTCCCGTTGTCACTGAAAATAAGAAAGCAATTGGAGCGCTGCGTTGGGTTATACAAGAAATGGATCGTAGGTATCAATTACTCCAAGAGGCCGGCTCGCGAGATATAAAAAGCTATAACAAATCAGCTAAGGAAAAGTTTCCATTTGTTCTAGTAGTAATAGATGAGCTCGCAGATCTTATGTCCACCTATGGGAGAGAGGTTGAGGGATCTATTGTGCGCCTTGCACAGATGGCGCGGGCAACAGGAATCCACCTTATCATATCTACACAGCGTCCATCAGTTGAAATTATTACCGGACTCATTAAGGCAAACATTACCGGACGTGTAGCATTACAAGTGGCAAGCCAAGTTGATTCTCGAACTATCCTTGATACCGCGGGAGCTGAAAAACTTTTAGGAGGTGGGGATCTTCTTTTACAATCTGCAGAGCTTTCAAAACCACAGAGAATACAGGGTGGTTATATAACGGAAGAAGAAATTAAAAAGGTAGTAAGTTTTATAAAAAAGAATAACGATCTACCTGATGAAATAATATCCATCGGGGAAGCACATGAAGATTCAGGAAGTCCGTTACCTCTCTTTGATCAAATGGGAGAAAATAATACAGATGATGATCTTTTTGAAGATGCAGTAGAGATTGTACGTAGTGCCGGTAAAGCATCCGCCTCGCTTCTTCAAAGAAGACTCAGAGTTGGTTACGCTCGTGCTGCTCGTCTTCTTGATATAATGGAAGAAAAGGGAATAGTTGGTCCTGGTGATGGAGCAAAACCACGTGAAATTCTTATAGAAACGGGTAATATTGAAGAGTAATATGTCTACATCAGAACAAAAAAACAATCAAAGCCTCTTCGCTGATATTTTACGCGTTAAGGGCATGACCGTAGAAAAATTGGCACAAGTTACTGGTATATCGGAACGCTTTCTTGAGTTACTCCTTACGGAACAATATAATAAGCTTCCAGCAGCTCCTTATATACATGGATATTTTATAAAAATTGGAGAAGTTATAGATATAGATGGAGAAGACTTGTGGTTGGAATATCAAAAACAAACACACATAATACGTAGATCGGGACAACACGATAAGCTTCCCGAAAATAGATTTAGTTCCTTTCAAATAAACAAAAAAATCATCGCTATTTCAATAATTGTTATCGTAATTATTATTTATATAGCTTTTAGAATCCCTACGTTATTGGGTAAACCAACAATTTCTCTTAATATTAATGACAATATGATCGTCTCCACTTCAACCCTTCTTATATCGGGAAACACAGATCAAAAAAACACATTGACAATAAACAATGAGGCTCTCTATCCTGATAGTGATGGTAATTTTTCTAAAACAATGAAGCTTTCTCCAGGATTTAATACATTTACCTTCACGGTAAAAAAACTTTTAGGAGGGGAGAATACTCTCACTAGACAAATTTTTTATAGTACATCATCAAGCACAAATAGTTCTACAGAAAATAGTAATCAATAAAATATATGACACAAAAAAAAGAAAAAAAGATATCACAAGAAGATCCCAAGAAAGATCTTGAGGAGCTTATGGAATCTCTCCAATCACGTTTTGGAGAAGGAGCAATTATGAAGCTCGGAGAGGCACAAAAAATAAATGTCGCAACAATTTCTTCTGGATCATTTTCATTAGATCTTGCGCTCGGTGGAGGGCTCCCCAAGGGTAGAGTTATTGAAATATATGGACCAGAAAGTTCAGGAAAGACAACTCTTGCGCTTCATGCAGTTGCAGAAATTCAAAAAAACAAGGGGAGAGCAGCATTTATAGATGCGGAACATGCCCTTGACCCCGAATATGCTGCGCGAATTGGTGTTAAAACAAAAGACCTTATTATTTCACAACCGGATAATGGAGAGGAGGCCTTAAATATTTTAGAAAGTCTTATTCGTTCTGAAATTATTGATATTGTTGTTGTTGATTCTGTTGCGGCGCTTACTCCACGCGCAGAGATAGAGGGGGAAATGGGGGCGTCTCATATGGGGCTTCAAGCTCGTCTTATGTCCCAAGCGCTTCGTAAACTTGCGTCAATTGCTGCGAAGTCAGGAACTATAGTGATATTTATAAATCAAATACGTTCAAAAATAGGTATTGTCTATGGTAATCCAGAAACAACCCCAGGGGGACTTGCTCTTAAGTTTTATGCATCGGTAAGAATTGATATCAGACGCTCCGCTCAAATAAAGAAGGGGGATGATGTCGTAGGAAACAGGATTAAAGCAAAGGTGGTAAAAAACAAAGTTGCACCACCATTTAAAATTGCTGAGTTTGATATTATGTATGGAGAAGGCATCTCATATGAAAGCGATGTGCTAAACACCGCTATAAAATATGGCGTGGTAAAAAAATCAGGAGCGAGCTATTCGTTTGGAGAAGAAAAACTTGGAGTTGGATTTGATAATATCAGAGAAAAACTAAAAGGAGAGAAAAAAACTATTGAATTAATAAAAAAGGAAACTGCTAAAATCGCAGAAAAGAAAGGAGTGGTTGAAAATGAATAAATAAAATCCCGCTATACGGCGGGATTTTTGTTTAACTATCAATTTTTTATTCTTCGTTCAAAATGAGAAAATTTTCAAAAAGTTTTACAACAAGAATCGGCCCCGTGCCTCCCGGTGTGGGTGTAAAATTAATTTTGGTTTTTGAATTTTGATTTTTGAATTCTTCCTGACTAAAGTCTCCTAATATTTTTCCGTCTTTTATTGAATAACCAAAATCAATCACCAGTGTATTGTCCCTTATCATTTCTGGCCTTATAATTCCCGCACTCCCTGTTCCGCATACAATAATATCAACATTTTTCAAAAGACTCATATCTCCTCCTTTGTCTAAGAGAATGAGATTTTGACACTTTCCGGAAAGCCATACGGCAATTGGTTTCCCGATAAGGAAACCCACACCAACAATAGCTATGCTACAATTTTTAATTTCTAATTTTTGAATTTTTAAAATCTCTTGGAACACTTCCACCGCTGGTGGTAAAACTCTGTTTCGACTTGTGTAAAAAGCCCCTAAAGCACGTTCTCCTAAAACATCAACGTCTTTATCTTTTGGAATTGCGTTTAACACGTAGTGCTTGTTGATATGATCTGGAAGTGGAAGCTGAATAATAATTCCTCCACATGTTTTATGTTTTCCTGTTTTTACCACCTGCTTCCTCAACTCGTCTTGAGTTACGTCTTCAGAAAAATTATACACACGAAAATCAATACCAAGCTCACCGGCAATTTTCTTTTTTTGTTCTATAAACTTTTCTGACACATTATTTTTTCCAACAACAAAAACCGCAAGAAAGGTGCTTACTTTTTCATATTTTTTTAATTTTTCAATTATCTCAGTGGCAATTTTTCTGCCTTCTATAATCATATACTTTTTAATATTATATCAATCTTATGAGCAATGTGTTTCATATCCTTTTCTTTCATTCCTTTTGTTGTAACTGCAGCGGTTCCTATGCGAATTCCGGAAGGATCAAGAGGGGAACGCGTATCATAGGGAATCATATTTTTATTTACTATTATTTTGTTTTTCTCAAGAATATCAGACGCTATTTTTCCACTAATACCCCTACTATAAGTATCCACAAGAAAAAGGTGGGTATCTGTTCCTTGGGAAATAACTTTCCACCCCATTTTCTTTAATTCCTGCGAAAGAATCTTTGCGTTTTTTACAATTTGTTTTGCATATATTTTAAAACTTGGTTGATGCGCCTCAAACAGAGCTGCTGCAATTCCCGCAATTTGATTTTCGTGCGGACCTCCTTGAAGTCCCGGGAAAATTACCTTATCAATTGCTCCACTAAATTTCGTTTTTGAAAATATTATTGCTCCTCTTGGTCCGCGTAATGTTTTGTGTGTTGTTGTGGTAACAATATCAGCATATAGAAACGGAGAAGGATAAACACCCCCAGCAACGAGACCGGCAAAATGCGACATATCAACCATAAATATTGCCTCTATGGTGTCTGCAATTTTCTTAAAATTTTTAAAATCAATAATCCGTGAATACGCGCTTCCGCCAGCAATAATGATTTTTGGTTTTTCTTTTTTTGCGATTTTCATAATCTCTTTATAATTTATGCGTTCTGTTTTCCGATTAACCCCATAGGGAATTTGCTTCCATAACTTACCCGTTATATTTGGCTTTGATCCATGCGTGAGATGTCCTCCCATTGAAAGACCCATTGCCATAATTTTGCTCCCTAATGGAATGGTTGCGTGAAAAACAGCTACATTTGCCGGTGAGCCTGAATATGGCTGAACATTTACCCTCCATTTCGCTTGTTCTTCTGGTTTTTTTATAAAGAGACTAAGAGCTCGTTTCTTGGTAAGTTCTTCAAGCTCATCAACTACCTTATTCCCCGCATAATACCTCGCTCCTGAATATCCCTCTGCATATTTATTAGTAAACACACTAGCGAGCGCTTTTGAAACACCGCTTGATATGTAATTTTCCGAAGCAATAAGATTTATTGTCTTTATTTGTCTTTTTTCTTCTTTCTTTATTAGATTGTAGAGCTTTTTATCTTTCATAAATAATCCATCAATGGGAAAAGTCTAAATCAAAATAAAAAAAATAACCACCGTATCGGTGATTATTTAAGTGGTGCTTGTTGGGGCTGGTTTGGTGACGTATTTTGTTGTTGGCCCCCGTCCGATTTTCCCACAAAGAGCAGGGGAACATACACCATAACAAAGGTGAGAATTAAGAAAAAAATGAGAATTATAGTAAATATTTTTTTTGCCTTTTTACTGTTCATAATTTAGTTATTTAAATCCGTGTTAAAGAAGAGATGTTGGTGGCGGGTCTATCTCCTTAAAATCAAATTCAACTTTCTTCATCTCGGGAGTATTTCTTTGTGGAATCCATAAATACTTTTGACTCTTCATAAGATCATAAATATCCTTTGTTATTTTAACATCTTGAAGACAATATTCCTTCAGTTTCTCTATTTCTCCATTGCGGTAAAAATCTATAGCATCAAGTCCATGTGCTGTCTTTCCCGCACCAACATTCGCTTCAGCAAGAACACCAAGCCCAATTCTCCTCCCATATGAGTTTTCAATTTCTTCCAAAATATCAAAATGAGGAATAGAGGCGAGATTAAATTTAAAATATTTCAGGAGGACAGGAACATCAAAACGCTTACTAGCAAAACCAATAATAAGATAAGCATTTTTCATCATATTCTCCAATTTATCCATCTCGTGTTCATCAAAAGAATAATATGCATCATTATTATACGAATACACTCCAACAACAGAGACTTCTAGCTTATCAATATTTTCTTGCCCACCGACATCTGCAAATGTATTTTTTGTTTCTATGTCAAACACTAACTTATCTGGCATAGGGATAATGATAGTGAGTTTGTGAATATGTGTCAAAAAATAACCCTTGGGGGTTTTTTTACAAATTCCTTTCCTCATCCTATTCTCCTGTTACTAAAATGAAAAACCAGACTTTGTTGTGGGCGATGAAAGGATCGAACCCTCGGCTCCTCAAATTCATCTCACCTAACTTTTGGACGGTGGTGTTTGTTGGACGAAATCCGAACTTTTTTTGACGAAAATCCGGACTGCGAATTTTGACGCTCCGCCCCGCCGCCGCTCGCTGACGCTCGCCACCCCGCAAAAAAGTTTTCTTCACATTTTTTATTTTGCGCGCCCCCGATTTTTTCTTCTAAAAGGAAAAGAAAACTTTTTTGCTGGGTTCTGCTCTTGGCGAGCAGGGCGGCGGGGCTTCGCTTCGGCTCGGGCGAGGCGGAATTCCCCCCACACCCCCCTTCCGCCTCGTCCTCGCTTCCGACGGCGATTTTTTCGGCGGGCTTTTGTATTAATGTTAAGTTAATCGTTTTTATGATATACTATTTTTATAAATTTGACCATTTCTTAATTTTGGAATATACTAACAATATATGAATTACTCTTTGGCGAACAAAAAAGTTTCTATCAGTGGGAAAGTTGTAATTACAGATTGGCGACAGGCAAAAGTTGTGTCTCCGGAAAATCTACAAGAAAAGATCGAAGCTAACGAAAACGTTAAAAAGGAAATTGAGAAACAGAAAGAAGTAACTCCCACAACAAGTAGCAACATAGCTACTGCGGTTGCGTAGGGTTTTCGTCTGGTTTTTCTTTGGGAGTCTCTTCTGGTTGAAGGGGCTTTTTTATTTGCCCTTGTTTCATTCCAAAATTAACAAAAAATTCTTCTGTGCTTTCTATTGTTTTAACGATATTATTTCCAGGATCATTTACTAATTGTCTTTTGCGCACATAAAGCTCCCAAAGTAAATTATCAAATGTTTTGAATTTTTCTTTATCTTCAAAAAGATTTTCAAGTCGTTCAATTATTTTTTCTGTCTGTAAAATGTTATCTGACAAATCAGAAAAATTTATCAATCTTCCATGCGATTTAGTAATATGGGGGTCTCTAAAAATATCAAAATCTTTTGAGCTAATATTTGAATATTGCTTTATTTTCTCCCTAGAAATTTTTGCAATAATACTATCAGACAATCCAAGCTCGTTTTTTGCGTTTACAAACATTGCATAATTACACTGCTCTAATAGTTTTAACTTCATTTCGTTTGGCAATTTAGACAATGGCTTACTACTATTTTGCTTGAAATATTTTTTGATAATACCTAGATTTTCATTATCAAAAATATTTTCTAGGGCATCAACATATAAATATGCTGGTTCAACCTGTATATTCCCGTCTTTATCAGCGACAATGAATTGTGGATCAACCGGTCCTAATTCGGCAGTATCTCTTAAATAAACTTTATCCGAGCCAAGCGCAACAATAGTCGCGGCACTTTTCGCTTTTTTAGGAACAATTACAAAAAATTTACTTTCATTATTTTTTTGAATACAATAGTTTCGGCAAACATCAATAATTCTTTCTGCTGAAAGCGAAAAGCCGCCATTACTATGCAAAATTAAAACCAAATCTTTCTTATCACTTGGGATACTTAATAAATTTTCAATTATAAAAACATCTTCATCGTTCACCATAGAAGAGGCATCAGTGCCAGCTTCCGATGAAAAATAAGCAATAACTCTTTTATTTAAAGATTTTTCTAAATCCTTAATAATTGTCTTGCAACGCTCAATAGAGGCATTATGATTTTTATTTGTTTGTAATTCAGCGAGAAGCTGTGAAAATATTGATTGTGCCATAATTTTTAATTGTTTTTACTTATTTTCCATGTATTTTTTGTAATTCGTGGGTGGAAAAAAGTTTTGCTGGCCGACCATTCAAGCGTTTTTCTGCCGCCTTAAAATATTTTTCGTCAATTTCAACGCCAATAAATTGTCTATCCAAATTAAGCGCGGCGACGCCAGTTGAGCCAACGCCCATAAATGGATCAAAAATCACATCACCCTCTTTTGAGGCCAGCTTTATACAATGTTCTAAAACGCGCACAGGTTTTTGTGTCGGGTGGTTGGGTTCTTTTAAGCGTTCAACGCCCATACAAATTGGCGTTTCAATAAAATTGTGCATTTCGTTCTGCTTGGAAAAATTCCAAGTGTGATTTTTGTTCCACATACAAACAATTAACTCACAACTATTTAAAAATCCAGCCCGCCTAATTTTTGGCGCAGGATTTGTTTTGTGCCATACCATAAATTGAAAAGTATCAAACTCCGGATCAAATGCCTCGTGCCATTTTCCGAGTAAATTATAACTTGTAAAGGCAAAAACATTTCCCGTTGGCTTTAATATCCGCTTAAATTCATTCACCCAATCTTTTGGCACAAATTCTTTTTTATCCCAATCCGCCAAATCATTATTTAACTCTTTTCGCCAAGAAAGTTTAATATTCCCCGTTGAATAAGGGCTTAAATTGTAGGGCGGATCGGTCAAAATCAAATCCACCGAGGCGGTCGGGATTTTTTTAATATGCTCATAACTATCCGCGAGGTGTATTTGATATTTTTTATCCATAAATTGATTTAACCCAAATAAGTTTTTTTAATAGAGTCCAGCGCGTTTTTGATAAGATGCGCGCTCCCGCGATATGCTTCTAACACCATTTCATAACCCTTGTCCGACTGACAAATAAAATTCCAAAAATCTTTTCCGATCAATAATTCATCATCGGCAAAAAATTGGCGGACGCGCTCTTGTCGCCAAGGTTTATTTTCACCAAATCTGTTATAAGCAGTAGCGAAAAAGATTTTTAACTTTTCAGATTTTGGCAAAGTGTTTGAAAGTATAGCGTATTGTTCTAAAATCGCCTCTTTTTCGGAGCGAGCTTTCTTGTTATCCAAATCCCCGCCAATTTTTAGCTCAATAAGATAATGACTGCCGGAATCTTTATCTATCAAATAATAATCGCTATCGTGCCGCTTCATAACCGCTTTGTTTTTATTTTCGCCTCGCAAAACTTCATAATCGCTGGTGCTGGGGCGTTTCTCGTGGCGTTTATATTTTTCCAAAAGCACGGCGATTGCTCTTGTTTGTCCGACACTTAAAGGTCCTTCAACATTTTTCTTTACCTCAAAAGAAAGTTTTGCGAGGTTAATCGCCAATCCTTCAAGCATATTTCCAAGCGAGCTATCCAATGAACGAACGAGTGCGGCGTAGTATTGAACATCTTTTCCAAGTGCTTCAATAAAAACATTGTGGACTTTCATATTGATAATTCCCTCGGGATTATCAACTTCCGCCTCATGCCGGGCCTTAAACCCCTCGGCGTAAGATTCTACCGCCGTATGGACTAACGCTTGTATTGTTTTCTTTTCAGTTAAATTTTTCATAATTTTATTTAAACAATTCCGCCACTGCCACATCAAGGGCTTTGGCTATTTTTTCTAATGTATCTACGGTAGGGTTTGGGCTTTCCCCGGTTTCTATCTTCACAACCGTATTTAACGCCAAATCAGCGTCTTTTGAGAGGCAATCTTGAGATATTCCTTTTTTAATCCGAAGTTTGCGGATATTTTCGCTAACTGAATTTGCCATATTGTTTTGACTTTGATAAACTATTATAATATACTACTTATAGTGAGTGTATATCAACTTGTTTAATATAATGATACAGCAAACTTCAAAAATAAGCAAACAAATTTTAGGGAGTTCCTTAACCTTTTCCGCGTCGGGAGGGAGGGACAAGGAAAAGGATGAAAAGCCCGCCGAAAAAATCACCGTCGGAAGCGAGGACGAGGCGGAAGGGGGGTGTGGGGGGAATTCCGCCTCGCCCGAGCCGAAGCGAAGCCCCGAGCGAGGCGACTAATTCAATATGGTGGACGGTGAGGGATTCGAACCCCCGACCTTCTCGGTGTAAACGAGACGCTCTAACCAACTGAGCTAACCGTCCAAAAGTTAATCGAGATGTAAATGAGATGCTCTCCGCCCGACTAAACAACATCAGCCGTTCGGGCAGATATCACTGAGTTAATCACCTTTATTTTTTTCTCATATGTGCTGTCGGCACGGCAGGAATCGGACCTGCGACCCGCGTCTTATAAGGGCGCTGCTCTACCACTGAGCTACGTGCCGAAATATTCCTCCTCTCATAAAGGAATATATTATAAGTTTTATTTCACTGCAACCGGTTTCAAATTAAACTTCCTTATAAGAGCATTAAATTCTTCGTGTTCTATCGTTTCTTTTTTAATAAGCTCCTTTGCAATAGCATCTAAAATATTTTTATGTTTTGATATTATTTTTTTTGCCACCGTAAGCGTTTTCAATATAACTACATTGATTTCATCATCAATTATATTTCCCATCTGTTCAGAATAATCACGCGAAGAACTAATATCCCTTCCTAAAAAGGTTAATTTATTCGTCTTCCCAAATGCTCGTGGACCAAGTTTTTCGCTCATACCATACTGAGAGACAAGGCTGTGAGCGATATCTGTTGCTTGTTGAATATCGTTTGATGATCCTGTGGTAATATCTTTAAACATTAATTTTTCTGCCACATACCCCCCAAATGCCACGGCTAGATCAGCAAGAAATTGATTTCGTGTTTTAAGACGTCTTTCTTCCGTTGGAAGTTTAAGAGTATATCCACCAGCAAAACCCCGACTTACAATAGAAACCTTATGAACGGGGTCGGCATCTTTCAAAGCAGCAGAAACAAGTGCATGTCCTGCTTCATGATAGGCTGTAATATTTTTTTCATTTTCCGAGATGACTCTACTTTTTCTTGCTGGACCCAAGAGAACCTTTTCTATTGAATTTAAAATATCATCCTGATTAATTGTTTTTTTATTTTGTCTTGCAGCAAGAATTGCAGCTTCGTTTATAAGATTTGCTAGATCTGCTCCAGAAAATCCCGGTGTACGCACTGCTATTGATTTTAGATTTACCTGCTTTTCAAGTGGCTTTCCTTCTGAATGAATCTTAAGAATTGCCTCTCTATCCATTATGTCTGGCATATCAAGAATTACTCGCCTATCAAATCGTCCCGGTCTTAAGAGCGCTGGATCAAGCACGTCTGCTCTGTTTGTTGCGGCAATAACAATAACATTTGTATCTCGTTCAAAACCGTCCATCTCAACCAATATTTGGTTTAATGTTTGTTCTCTTTCATCATGACCTCCCCCTAATCCCGTTCCGCGTTCGCGACCAACCGCGTCAATTTCATCAATAAATATAATTGCTGGAGCAGATTTTTTTGCAGATTGAAATAAATCACGTACACGACTTGCTCCAACACCAACAAACATCTCAACAAATTCAGAAGCTGATATATGAAAGAAGGGGACGCCACTTTCTCCCGCAACTGCGCGAGCAAGCATTGTTTTTCCGGTTCCTGGATATCCTACAAGCAAAACTCCTCTTGGAATTTTTGCTCCCATATCAAGAAATTTCTTAGGACTCTTTAAAAAATCAACAACTTCATATAATTCATCTTTTGCCTCCTTGAGTCCCGCAACATCTTTGAATTTGATTTTATCTTTTGAAGAAGAGAAAAGGCGTAAATTTACCTTACCAAACGAAAAGGCCTGATTCGCTCCAGTCTTTGCTTGTCGAAAAATCCAGAAAAAAATAAAAACCATTACTAATATCGGAAGCAATATCGGTAAGATGATTCCTAACCAATATTTTGTCCCATTGGGTTCGACAACGCTTACATCAACGCCTCCGAGCACTTCTGAATCAACTCCATAGTTTTTAAGTGTTTCTGTAATTCCTGTTTCAGATTCTTTTTGCGAAATCGCTTTTGTACCATCTTTTAATGTTATTTCTAAGTCATTACCCGAAACGCTTATCTCTTTTACTGCGCCAGCATTTATTTTTTGAATGAGCGCTGTAATACTAAGCGATTCTGAAGTAGGGGAAGAAATACTTGAAATAGACGAAAAGACAAGTGTAAGAGCTACGAAGATTCCTGCCACGATTAATATGTTTTTTGTAATATTTTTCATAATTTTTTAGGTAACTTATTCATTATCCCAGAAAAAAACTCCCAGTCAAATAAGAGAGATTTTTTTCTTTCTGAGTATATAAATATTGAGAAAAAATTTTATTTTACCCGTTTATTTTTTTAATTTAAGAACTATTCTTCTCTCTTGCGGTTTTATACTTTCAACAACAAATACCTGTTCTTTTGATTTGCTTAATTGTTTTTTCATTTCTTCAACGCTACCAAAATCTGTTACATGAAGTTGTCCTTGTATTTCCTTATCAAGAGTTATAATCGCTCCGAATGGATTAAAGCTATATACAGAACCCTTTACTTCTTGTCCTTCTTTATAATCCCTCTCAACATCATTCCACGGATCTTCGGTGAGCGCCTTTATTGAAAGTGATATCTTTCCATCTTTTATTTCAGTTATTTTTGCTTTTACAACCTCATCAACTTTTACAACTTCTTTTGGATTATCAATGAGACGCCACGCTAATTCAGAAACATGGATAAGTCCCTCAATTGCCGGATTGTCTGTAAATTTAATAAATGCCCCAAAATCAGCAACGCTGGAAATGATACCGTCAATAACCTGTCCAACCTCATAATCTTTTACAAGTTCTTTTATTGAAATCTCGGTGGCCTCTTTTTCTGAAATAATGAGCTTGTTTGAGCGTGGATTTGTGTCAATAATTTTTACCATAAGCTCTTGTCCGATAAGTTCCTGTAATGATTCTGCAACTTTATCTTTGTTTTCTTCTCCTATGGGAACTTTTGGATAGTGTTCATCTGCAAGTTGCGAAACTGGTAAAAATGCCTGTAAACCACTCATGTCAGCAAGAAGTCCGCCCTTATTAAAACCAGTTATACGAACTGGAAATGGTTCATCTTTTTCTCTTACTTCGTTTATTTCTTCCCATGCTTTTTGTCTCCCTGCTTCTGCAAGAGAAAGTTCTATATAACCCTCTTCATTATCAATATCAATAACCTTTGCCTGCATAGGAGATCCGTCTTCAGCGGCCTTTATGAGCTCTCTTGCGTTTCGTATCTCGCTTGGATAAACAACCCCAGTTCCATGACGACCAAGATTTATGAGTACTTTTTTTGATCCGTACTCAAGAAGTGTTCCCTCAACCAAATCTCCCGGTTTCAAAAACGAGAAAGAACGGGGATCGTTTTTCATTACATAATTCAAAATAGAGCCATTTTGTTGCTTTGGTAAACTTGTCATAGTAGGAAAAGAGTACCAAACAAATATATAAATATCAAGTTGTTATCCTATTTATTTAAAAACCTCGCCTAAAAATAATATGCCGATATTTTTCCTTCGGGGGGACTCTCTACTGATTTGAAAGCACGCTCTAAACATATTATAATGAGTACTCAAAATCATATATGATTATAACTTACCAAGAGGAGAATTATTTCAAGATTCAATCAGGAGACAAAACCATTCTCATTGATCCAACAAACCAAAGATCAATGAAGGGAGCGAGTGTTGTAATATATACATCCGCCACAGAAAAAGATATGGAATCTTCTTTTACCGAAGGTGGAGCTGGTTCATTTGTTTCAATATGGCATCAGGGAGAATATGAAATTGGAGGAATACATGTTCGAGGATGGAGTATTGATAATGAAAGCGAAAAAGAAAAAACAATGTATAAAATCCAATGGGATGATATTTCTATTGGTGTTTTGGGTTTTCTTACCAAGGAACTTGATACTAAAACATTATTTACATTGCAGGAAACAGATATTCTTATTGCTCCCGCTGGAGGAAAACCATATCTTCAACAATCATCAATCGCAAAATATGTCCGCCAACTTGAGCCGGGAATAATTATTCCCTCTCTCTTTGGTGATTTAAAATTATTTTTGAAAGAACTGGGAGCAGAAGAGGTAAAACCAGAAGAAAAGCTTACTATAAAGAAAAAAGATATTGTTGATAACGCTATGAAAGTTGTTGTTTTAAGCCCTACCACTTCTGGTAAGTAAATAAGAACATTATGAAAAAATATGCGCATATTGCGAAGCGCGGTCTTGAGAAAATACAGAACTCCGATAAAAATACGAAGAAAAAATTTCTGGTGATTTCTTCTACGATACTAACAATATTTGTAATCGCTCTTTGGGTCGTCTATTTAAATATAACCGTACCAACAATTGGAACAATCACTACTATTACAGAAACGCCTGCAACAAGTACTCAAAATCTGGTTAATAACGAGCCGACACAAAATACGGAAACATCGGACAAAAAAGAATCGTTTTTAAAAACACTTGAGAGAGGGACTTACATCATTTTTAATGACATAAGCAGTGAAATTAAAAAAATTATATCACTTGGAAAAATATATGTAAGTGATATATCTCATATGCTTGGACCAAAAAATCAAATTTTTATTGAGGGAACATCAACACAATATTTACCTCAGGTAACCGATCCATTACCCAAAAATAAGCTACCCAAAAATTAATTATAAATGTACTACTTGGAATTTATCTGTAATTTATATATCCTAATCTACAAATGGACCAAAACTTAAACAAAAATATAAAACCAGTTGAAATAACAAACGAACTTCGTGAATCATATTTGGATTATGCGATGTCTGTTATTGTTTCACGGGCGCTTCCCGATGTGCGTGACGGACTAAAACCGGTCCAGCGCAGAATACTTTGGGCGATGTGGGATTCTGGCCTTACTCATAGTTCAAAATTTAAAAAATCAGCGAATGTGGTTGGAGAAGTTATGGGTAAATATCATCCTCATGGAGATATGGCGATTTACGATACCGTTGCTCGTATGGCACAAGACTTTTCTCTTCGTTACCCACTAATTGATGGACAAGGAAACTGGGGCTCTGTGGATGGAGACGCTCCTGCTGCTATGCGTTATACAGAGGCACGTCTTACTAAAGTTGCAGAGGCGATTCTTGTTGATATTGAAAAAGAAACTGTTGAGTGGGGCGGAAACTATGATAACACTCGCGTTGAACCAAAATGTCTCCCCGCAAAAGTTCCAAATTTACTCCTCAACGGAACTATGGGAATTGCTGTTGGTATGGCAACATCAATCCCTCCTCATAATCTTGGAGAGTTGGTTGATGCCATTGTCTACTTAAGCGAACATCCAGAGGCAGATACTAAAGAACTGATGAAATTTATACCAGGGCCAGATTTCCCAACCGGCGGTATTATCTACGATAGAAAAGCAATTGAGGAAGCCTATTCAACAGGAAGAGGGTCCGTAACCATGCGGGCTGTTGCTGACATTGAGGAACGTAAGGCTGGAAGTTATCAAATTGTTATTACTGAAATTCCATATCAAGTAAACAAATCAAATCTTGTTTCAAAGATTGCCGATCTCGTTGTTGAAAAAAAAGTTGAAGGAATACGCGACCTCAGAGACGAATCCGATAGAGAAGGTATGCGTATTGTGATTGAACTAAAAAATGATGCGGCTCCACAAAAGATATTGAATCAACTTTATCAATATACCGAACTTCAGAAGAACTTTTATTTCAACATGATTGCTCTTGTTGATGGTATTCAACCACAGACGCTTTCTCTTAAAGAAATGTTAAGCGCTTATATTGATCATAGAATTATCATTGTCCGAAAACGTACTGAATTTGATCTTAAAAAAGCTGAGGAACGAGCGCATATATTAGAGGGTCTCGCAAAAGCACTAAACGCGATAGATAAGGTTATTGCAACCATCAAAAAATCAAAAGACAAGGAAGATGCCAAGAAGAATTTAATAAAACAATTTAAACTTACCGAAATCCAAACAAATGCCATTCTTGAAATGCGTCTTCAAACGCTTGCCGCTCTTGAAAGACACAAAATAGAAGACGAGTTAAAAGAAAAGAAAAAAATTATAGCCGAATTGCAGGGAATATTAAAAAGTCAAAAAAAAATAACTGATATTGTTCGCAAGGAGGCTCTTGAAATGAAGCTTGCTTTTCCTGATGGGCGCAAAACAAAGGCTATCGCAAGTGGACTTAAAGATTTTCATGAAGAAGATCTTATTCCACAAGAAGATGTAATTATTACACTTACTAAAGATGGCTACATAAAACGCCTGCCAGCAACGACCTTCAAGGCCCAACGAAGAGGGGGAAAGGGACTCATTGGAATTGACCTTAAAGAAGAAGATCAAATTTATAAAATTATTTTTGCAGACACACATGACAACGTACTCTTTTTTACGGATCGTGGAAGAGCGTTTCAAACAAAAGTTTATGATATTCCGATAGCGTCACGTACCGCAAAAGGTAAATCTATATATACATTTCTTACCATTCCAGGGACAGAAAAAATAAGCGCAATTGTCACATATGGAAATGAAGAAAAATCTTCTGGCTTTCTTGTGATGACGACAGAGAAAGGGATTATTAAAAAAACACCTCTTCTTGGTTTTGAAAATGTACGCAAATCGGGAATTATTGCGCTTAAACTTAAAAACGATGATTCGTTACGTTGGGTTAAACGATCGTCTGGAGCAGACGAAGTTATCCTCGTTACAAAAAATGGTCAGTCAATTAGATTTAAAGAAAAGGATGTGCGCTCCATGGGAAGAGCGGCTTCTGGTATAAAAGCAATGCGCCTCAAAAAAGACGACGTGATTGCAGGATTGGATATTATAGAAAAAGAAAAGCAATCAGCAGGAAAAGATCGTCTTATAGTGGTGATGGCGCATGGCTATGGAAAACAAACCCCCATTAAAGAATATAAAACACAGAAAAGAGGTGGGGGAGGAATAAAGACAGCAAACGTAACCCCAAAAACCGGAACAGTAATTGACGCACAAATTATTGACGACAAAAACGAAGAGATAATCGCATTTTCTTCAAAGGGACAAGTTATTAGAACAAAACTTTCCACTGTTCGCATTGCTGGACGCGCAACACAAGGAGTAAAAATAATGAATTTAGATAAAGGTGATTCATTAAGCGGAATTGTCTGTCTTTAATATCTAAGATATTTGTATAAACAAGGGAGTACGTCTATTTTTGTTTTTGCTTATTGGTTTCTGGTTTTTTCTTTATAGTCTATACTTAAATAATAATGAACTTTACTAAAAATCAGGTTGTTATGGTTGGCGTTGTGGGTCTTATTCTTCTCATCTTCGTATTTATGTTTATTGGAATTATCCCCGGTTTTAAAAGTGGAACAGTTGACCCAAGACTTGCTACCCAGGCAAAACTCACTATGTGGGGTGTTAAAGATTCAAAGCAAGATTTAGAATCAATTTTTTCTTCTTTTGCTACACTCTATCCAAAAGTAGAAATACAATACCGACAGTTTCAAACGTTTGATCAATATCAAAAGGCGCTCTTAAACGCTCTTGCATCAGGAGCTGGTCCAGATATTTTTGCTATTAGAAACACAGATCTCCCCAGTATGATAAATAAGATTACACCGGCCCCGCAAACATATCTTCCTGCAAAATCAGTCAACCAACTCTTTCCTCAGGTCGTGTCTCAAGATTTTACACAACAAGGAAACGTGTATGCGCTTCCGCTTTCTATTGATACGCTCGCTCTTTTTTATAATCGTGATTTACTTGATCAAGAAGCTGTTGGGGTTCCCTCAACGTGGGATGATTTTGTAAATATTATTCCAAAACTCACTAAGATTGATAAAACACAAAACATTACTTTTTCTGGTGCTGCTATTGGAGGATCAACAAAAAGTATCCCTGAGGCGTCTGATATACTCTCTCTTCTTATGTTGCAAACAGGAACGCAAATGGTATCTCCTGATTTTACAACTGCCTTATTTAACTCAAAAGAGGGCGTCAATGCGCTTACCTTCTATACTCAATTTGCTGATAATAGAAGTGATTCCTATTCTTGGAACGACGGTTTTTCAAATGATTTAGATGCGTTCGCCCAAGAGAAAACAGCAATGATATTTACCTACGCTGACTCAATTTCTGAAATACAAAAAAGGAATGCATTTCTAAATTTTCAAATTGCCGAAGCTCCTCAACCAAAAGATAACCAGAAGGCAATTTCATACGCTTCGTATTATGGCTATACCATTTCAAAACAAAGCAAGTATGCAAATGTTGCATGGGACCTCTTATCACATACACTTACCGTCTCACGAATAGCAAAGCAATATACCGACACAACTCATAACCCCCCGGCACTAAGCGAGCTCAATAGATTATACAAAGACGATGCCTCGCTTGGGGTTTTTGCTCGTCAAGCACTTATTGCGCGGTCATGGGCGCAGGCAGATGCGGACGTGGTGCGATCTGCATTTTCAAAAGCAATAGAAGTAGTAAATGCGAACATCCTTACTCCCGAGAGAGCGCTCGGTCAGGCACAAGACCAAGTGACCGCAAGTATGGTACGATAAAAACATAAAAATTTTATGGTAAAGAAAATATATATATTTCTCTCCGGATTACTTTTATCAATCCCCTCAATTACTTCAGCTCAAAATATCTGGAAGGGTGCCACTTGTGGTGGAACAAGCCCCATTGTTGATGGTGGACCTCCTGGTCCGTGTAGCTTCTGTGATGCTGTTATTGTGGGGAACAATATCATTACCTACCTTACAGAACTTGCAATACTTGTAACCGTCTCGATGATAGTATATGGAGCTATTACCATGATGATTTCAGGGGGCAATCAGAGTAAATTTGAAGATGGGAAATCAAAAATGACGAGCGCCATTATTGGACTTGTTGTGGTACTATCGGCGTGGGTGATTGTAAATACCATTATGCATCTCCTTGCAGGAAATAGCGCTGCGTTTTGGAACCAAATTAAATGCTAAATAGTATATAATTAAATTGTATGAAAAAACTTTTTATATTGTTCTTTATAATTTCGATTTTGTTTTTGCCCATATTGAAAATCTCTGCGGACAGTATTTCTGATTGCCCTCCCAACACGCTCTGTAATCCTCTCGGATCAAGTAACAACACCATTGCTGATATTTTAAAGACCATACTTGATTGGATTACCACAAAAATTGGTCCTCCGCTTGCGGTTTTAATGATTGTTGTTGGTGGATTTCAGATGGTTTTTGCAAGTGGTGATCCAGAACGCTTTAGGCGTGGTAAGCAAACTATAGTGTACACAGTCATAGGTTATGGTATAATTTTTCTTGCATGGGGAGTGGTTTCTTTGATACAAAATATCTTAGGATCATCATAAGGAAAGGTCGATTATAAATAAAAAATTAATCAAAATATTATGTTTAAAAAAGCAGTTTCATTTGTTTCAACGTCAGCTATTCTTGCAACACCGTTCCTGGTAGGTGCACAACCCGTATTGCCAGACGCTGGACAATCAGGAATCCAAACCTATGGTCAACTCAGAAATAAGTTTGATGTTGTTGGTAATTGGATGTTTGGTATTCTTCTTTTGCTGGCCGTTATATTTATTATCGTTGCGGCATTCAAATATCTTACGTCAGGTGGAGATGCTGAAAAGACAAAGAGTGCACGAGATTTCATTATCTATGCAGTCATTGCAATTGCAGTAGCAATTCTTGCAAAGGGAATTATCGCTTTGGTTGGTAGCTTCTTTGGTGTTAACACAAACGCATAAAATGCTTAAAAAAATCAGTATTGTTTCTTTAACTAGTTTAGCCTTTCCTCTTTCTGTTTTTGCTCAACCAGACCCAACTGTTATTGATACTCCAAGTGGGGTAGTAAAACTTCTTAATGATTTGGGGGATTGGGCATATGGAATTCTTCTCGGTCTCGCAGTAATATTTATTGTTGTTGCGGGATATATGTATTTGTTCTCCGGAGGAGACACAGAAAAAACAGAGAAGGCAAAGAAAACTATTGTTTATGCGGTTATCGCCGTTGCGGTAGCAATTCTTGCAAAAGGGATAATAGCATTGCTTCAAAACGTACTTACAAATTAACAAAAACCACTCAACTTATTTGTACTTAGATAGTTGAGTGGTTTTTTGTTATATATCTAATAAACTTACTAAACAAAAAGGGACGGTCGTCCTTTTTTGTTTAGTAAAAGCACGCAATAAAACATACTCAGTATGATGTGTTTACTCAATACGCTAATTCTTCTTATTAGAGCTTAATCTTTGTAGAATTTATAAAAAAGAATCCCCAAAGCAATTTTGCTTTGGGGATATTTTAATTATATTGTGATATTTCTATCCTCGTAGGTACTGAGGAGTAGAAACTAATCGTCCCTGAAGATGTCTTTGTTATGTATTTTGTGCCCGATATGGGCTTTTCTTTTACATAACCATTTTCAGAAGAATCGAGATAAACACAAGGCGCGTTTATCTTAACTTCAAAAATTGTTCCCTTGGGGAATGATTTTTCTGAAATCCAGGTTTGTCCTGGATCTAGAAAAACATTTTTCTGATACTTCTCTATGTTGTTAATAGTGTGGATTGTCTGGTCAACAACCACATTACTATTTGAGATGTTGGGAATTGAAGAAATTCCTGATGCGAAGACGTCTTTATCTCTTATGCCGTTTACGGCCTTTAATATATGATCCGTCGTCTTCGGTAGAAAAAATGAAAGGATTACAAACCCAATAATAACCGTCGCTACCGACGCTATCATTGGTTTTATATCCATCTTCTTTTTTTTCCCAACCAAACCGTATGAGATGAGGACGGCGAGGGCTAATAATAACAGTGGAATCATCTTCGTGTTGTTTTCGTACGGCACAACACAAAGAAGAAGCGAGGTACCTAAGCCCCAAAAAAGAAACGCCCCACAAAAACTCAAATACTTGTCTTTAAATTTTTTTTCAAAAACAAGCTCTGCAACAACTCCTATTGGAGTCCAGAGCACCAAAAATAAAACACCTAAAACCGCCCATACTAAGGCAGCCAAAGGAATTCCGAAAGAAAAAATGATAGCTAATAAAAGAACGGCTGTTGGAATACCAAAGTATATTAATGTTCCTTTCACCAACCCCTTCCTATATGTTCCCAATTTACTTGGGTCATTTTTTCTCCCCGTGAGGTATTCTGCAAGCGTTGCCGCCCCAGTACCCCAAACATTTACTAGGAGATTCAAAAGATCTCCTAAATCACTTAATAACATTAGAACCTCCTTAAAAAAATTTAATTATTTATTTACTATGTTTACTTTAGCATAAATATATAGATTTGTCAAATATATGATGAGGGTACCAATGTGGCATTTTATAGACAAAATATGTAGTATTTATGATGTATATTCAAATACTGGGAACGTGGCGGAACTGGC
>Ga0210057_1003112_pt1 | contig 23077 bp, 19 predicted proteins | sample CryGeyCG2114_010_2_FD_183968 | JGI IMG/M metagenome (GOLD analysis project Ga0210057, IMG submission 183968) | Groundwater microbial communities from aquifer - Crystal Geyser CG10_big_fil_rev_8/21/14_0.10 (SPAdes) (version 2) | ecosystem: Environmental > Aquatic > Deep subsurface > Groundwater ...
CGAACTGGCCATTGCTTCAATTAATGTCTCCGACAACTTAATAGTCCCCACAAACAATTTAACCAGAGAAAATCAAGACCGAGTAGCCCAATACAACGCCGCCTTCAACCTACTGAGCGAATCACTACAAACTCTTTACGACTACCGTGACTACAATCAAAACCCAGATGGCACCTCTCAACAAAGAGATCGGGTCTTCAGTCTGCCCGCCGGCACTATGTACTCAATTATTGGAGGCAACGCTAACAACGCTTTCAAAACCGCCGGTATCTGGTATCTGTCTGACACCTTGCCTCAAAACGATCAGGAAGAATTCCGCAACGCCGTTAACAACAACGATCAATTCATTCCTTCCAGTCCAACAGACAACTTATATGCAGACATCTTTCTTAGTGATAAGCCAGCGCATGAATTCAGAAGGATTGGTCGCCGAGTCTTAATTGAACAGGTACAAGATAGTCCGGAATATGAACGATTAGAAGACACAGAATTTGTTTCAGATATCCTTTTTTACACCAACAGGTACCAAACCATATACAACGGTCTGCGCGTCATTGAGCGTCGGGTCAGCGATTTTCCCGCTGGTGTACAAAACGATGTACAAAACATTCTCAATAACAGCAAGAAAACGGTAGCGGGCATGGTGCAGTTGGGCAACAATCTAACAAATATTGAAAGCAGTCGCACGGTAAACACTATTAAAGACGACCTCTTCTCTGTTATTGACCACGTCAGGGACTCTCAAACCATTAACTCCATTAATCAGGTACTGGGCGCCGCATCCGATATTGAACGAGCTGTTTTGGAAATTTTGGAAGGAGATTCCGTCGCCTACAACTCCTTTATTCCCAGCGAGCTTACCCTTGATAATGTAGATGCAGATTTGGGGGCTTTAGGCCAAGTGCCACTTAACCCCCTACGAGCCATTTTTGGCTCTGATGATCTGTTGGTCAGCGCCGGTCAGGATGCTTTAGCGGGAGGTAATATTGAAAACATTTTAGTACATGTCGGTATTCAAAAAGTTTCCGAAATGCTCTCTTTGCCTAAAGAAGCAATGTATCTCTTCTACCAAGGAGACCGCACGGCTGACAACCTTTTTTACTCAATCGGAGTCAGCCGTAGCCATGACCGCAGTCTTGACCGAGAATCCTTAATTGATTTGGGTCGTGCCTATGTGACCTCAAACACCGTCACCTCTTTGGCACAGAAACTGGGAGTCAAAACTCCCGACTGGCTCACCTCTGACGACATTGCCAACTTTATTATTGGGGACCCTGTTAAAACTTTAGTCGGCATGGGAGGGCGCAAACTGGAGCAAACACTAGATTTACCCGCAGACTTTTTCAATCAAGTCATCTACCCTGAAGGAGAAACGGAGGCCCTACGGTCTGAACAAAGACAGCGCACCATTATTAGCGCCACTTTGGGCAAGTTAGATATTGAACTAAACATTCCGGAAGGATTTACTTTGACCTCTAACCCTGTCACCAGCATCGGTCAGGCCAGAATTGAAAGTGTGCTTGGGCTGAATAGAGGTGAATTCAGTGGCACCCGAGAACAAATCTTTAACGGCCCAGCCGAGTTGAACAGCCTCCAAAGAAGAGATTATCAGTTAAGAATAATGTCTGCCTTTGGTATTAAAGTCTCTAAAGAGGCGCAGGAAGTAGCCAGACAGATGCGCGAAATAGAAAAACGGATGCTTCAAATATCACAAGAGATGGGCATATCTCACCTAGATGCGCGTGAAATATTTGCCGAAGAGAACGGCGCTGATAGAGATTTATACTACGATCTAGATGAATATTTTAGCTTAGCAGGTCAGTTTGACAGTCTACTGGCACAATCCGTTTCAACCGCCTTCAACGGCTCTTTAGCTGACAACTATTTCCAAATCAGACTGAACGGAGTTGATCGGCGCATGGGTATTTTGACAGAAGAGAACAACGGTCCAACCAAAAAATGGATTCAGGGAGAAATCAGTACAGAGGCTTTGGTGGGCTTAGCAGGTGAACAGGGCGCTACCGAATTGGGGGGTGACGCTTTCGCCGCCGTTTTAGAGAGGTTGGGGGTTGAGGGTCAGGTTTTTGACAGTTTAATCGCCGACGACTCTAACCGCAATTTCTTAATCTCTTTCTTTAAGCAATCCTCCTATACTCCCGATAATCTATCTCAGGTTTACAGCATCCTTTCATCTGCTTTCAGCTTTGATTTAGATAAAAAGATTGGTTTTGAAGCAGGAACCATTGCGGACTTAATTGCTCAACCGAAAGAAGCAGATGACATTTTAATTGATCAAGGAGTGCGCCTGTTGGCGGGTAAAGCCTTCGGCATTAATATGTCTAACAGCTACGCCAACGACTACGACGGCTCCATAAACGCCAAGCGAGTTATTCAAAGAGTGCTTTTCGGCGCTCTGTACAATGCAGACAGCGATCGTTTTGAGTTGACAGATGTTAACCCTAATCGGGCTATTGTGGCTGGCTTACAAGAATTTAGAGATATCGCCGGCCAATACATACAAGAACAAATTGGCGCAGATATCTGGCCGTACTTCCAAGCGCCCGTCAATGCCGTTTTAGCTATCGCCGATTTGAATATCAATGCCTTGGCCACTAAAGACAACTATGTCGGTTTGGCTAGCGCCGCTGGCACCGCTATAACCCGCGCGCAGGAGGGCGCGGATGCCAACACAGAAACCAACCGCATTACAGGCGCCATTGCTTTCAAATCTCACAGTGCTGCCACCAACGGTGCTAAGGGCACGCCCAAAGAAGTTAAAAAAGCAGTCGCCCTTGCCGCTAAAAACGGGGCGGAAGTCAGCACCACCAACCAGCGCACCACTGAATCCACTAATGAGCAGTTAGCCAAAAACGCCGACGAACAAGCCACCGATCAACCGCTGAATGAAAATGAACCTGATAGCGAAGTAACGCAAACTGGAATCTCCGCCAATTTTGATACGAGCCAGGGATTGACAGAAGCAGATTTGACTGCCGCCCAGAACCGAGCCACCCAAAGTGGCGCCCAGCATAACGCCACCAAGAGCGCCCAGCTGGTTGCTCAAACATCTTTTGAATATATCAGCAAAGAGTTTGGTTACGCCTCTATGGATTTTGGTTTGTCTCAACTACTTAAACAGCCCGGCCTCGTTACCCCCGGACTATCACGCACCCTCTTTGAGGGCACACCCGAAGAACGCACCAACGCCATCGCCTACATCGGCTCCAACGTTTTAGCCCGCCAATTCAGGGCAGACTTAGATAACGAAGGATTAGGCTGGTTAGTTGAACAACAAACCATCTCTGCGGTACTGGAGATGTTTCAGGGCAACAGCGCCAACGTCAACCAACTACTGACCGAACAAGGACTAGCTCGACTTACCAGCTTAGAAGGCAAGCTCTTCAACACGCCGTTATTTAAAGACCTCGGCCTAGCCAACGGCACACTGGCCGGACTGGTCGGCTTCGCTCTCAACGGTAACGACAGCACTTTCTCTATCAGTGGGGTAGAGGTGAAAGGATTATCCGATTTATATAACACAGACTGGCTTTTGGGCCGAGCCTTCGCTTTAGGTGAGAAGTGGCTAGGCATTGAAGCAGGTAAACTGGCCAAAACATATCAACTCTCATATAACTTCTACAAAAGCTACAAAGCCTACAATGACGCCATCAAGCTAAAACAAGGAGCAGAGAAGATCTCCGCGCTGAAGGCGCAAATGGTCAACGCCGCTATTGAATTGGGCATCTACGTCGTTGATCTTGTCTTTGGTAAAGAGATCGCTAAAATTGAGCAATCCTTAGGTTTACCGCCCGGCACCATTACGGGGGCTTTGAGCTTGATTCTGACTGCAGTTATTATTGGCACGGGCCCCATGTTCTGGGCCAGCTTAGCCATCTTTGTACTCGTCACCATTTTTGGCTTTGGTAAAACCAGAATCACCACCGCTTCCACCGCCGACGGTTATTATCCTTTTGTGGGTAAAGCGGGGCAATTCTCTCCACCGTTTGACCCCAATACGGGCAATGTACCGTATTCACAGTGGCCTGCCCCTGAGACCTTGAATACTGTTGGTCAATTAAAGGGCACTTACTTCGGCGAATTTGACCCGACAAATGAATCACAAAAAATACGTGGCTTCAAAGACGCGGCTAGAGGTAAAGTTATTAATTTGGTAGCCGACCTCTTCCGCGGTGAAGAGTACGGTAGCACCACTTACACTGCTCCTTTTTACCCCACTCAGGTCTTAATTCACAAAATTAATGAGGCGCCCGATGAGGACAATCAGGTAGAAACAGTTGAATCCAGCCTCACCAACCGAGATTTGTACCAAGAAGACAAACGTTACGCCGATATCATTTATAGCTTGAATTTGCGCTACTTCCCCGGCGCTTGCAACTCTAATGCTTTTGCCGAACCTGAGAATAATGGAATCTGCACCTCCCCCGATTTCTATAATGTCGTGCATATCGGGTGGTAAAGGGTTGCAAAGAATTTTAAAATAAGCTAGCATTTACTGGTAATGAAATTATCTTTTAAACCTAACAAGCGAAAAAGAGTTCGCACCCACGGCTTTCGCGAGCGCATGAAGAACAAGGGTGGTCGAGCTGTTTTGGCGTCCCGTCGTAAAAAGGGGCGAGTTAAGTTGAGTGTTTCTAATGAAGCCCGAAAATACGTGGCTACCAGAATTAGTTTAAAGAGAGCCCGTCGGGTAAAAGGATTAGGCAAGAGCCAAGTCAAAACACTCGTTAAAGAGCCCGCCAAAGAAGTCGCCTAAGCGAGTCAATAAATAATGCTACCCCGAAAATTTCGACTTAGAAAATCTGTCGATGTTCAGAGGGTGGTTAAGTTTGGCAAGCGCCAAAATACTTCTCACCTACGTCTTTACTGGCAACAACGCACCACTAATAATGACCCCACTCTTAAAAGTCGTTCAACCGTCGTTGTTGGCAAGAAAGTGGCCAAAGGTGCAGTCACTCGTAATCGAATCAAAAGACGAACCCGCGCGGCGCTGAAGAGCATACAGATACCACACAACATTGACTTGGTCATTTTCCCAACTGACAAAGTTTTGACCCTGCCTTTCAAGGTTTTATGCGAAGAGCTAGAAGCCACGATCGGCAAAATAAGATAAGATGAAAAAGCTGTTCTTGGGTCTCATTATTCTCTATCAGCGCACTTTGTCGCCTGACCACGGCTGGTTTAAAAAATTTAATCCGCACGGGTACTGCCGTTTTCATCCTACTTGCAGTCAGTACACCTATACCGCCATAAATCGCTTTGGTATTATGAAAGGAGCCTACTTGGGTAGTAAAAGAATTCTCCGTTGCAACCCTTGGAATAAAGGTGGGGTTGACGAAGTTCCGACCAAATAAATATGTTTAATACACTCATCTACATTCCGTTCTTTAACATTCTGGTTTTTCTTATCGCCATTTTACCTGGCCACAGCTCTGCCTTAGCTATTATTGTCTTTACTTTAATAATTCGCTTTATTCTGTTAATTCCCAACCGACACGCACTGGAGAACCAAAAGAAGATGCAGGTGCTCCAACCTGAAATTGAGAAATTAAAGAAGGAGTATAAAGATAACCAGCAAGAGATGGCCAAGGCCACCATGGAGCTTTATCAGAGCAACAACATTAGCCCTTTCGGCTCTTGCTTACCCATTCTCATTCAACTGCCAATTTTTATTGTTCTTTACAAGGTTCTGCAAGCCGGATTCGGTGAACAAACTCTCTCTCAGCTTTATTCTTTCGTGCCCCGACCCGAATTTATTAATCCCTTTTTGTTCGGCATTGACTTAACCGTCGCTGATACAACCTTAATTCTGCCTATTTTAGCCGCCGGCTTTCAGTTTATTCAAGTACTGGCCACCCTGGCTATCAGCAAAAAAAGAGGGCAGAAGATGCCGGGCATGGGCATTATGTACTTCTTCGTTATTATGACTTTCTTTATTTCGTTGCAAGTGAACGCGGGTGTAGTGCTCTACTGGGTGGTTTCCACCGTATTCGGCATCGTACAACAGGTCTTCGTTAACCGCCACCGCACCGACGTGGTGCACACAGACGAGCTAGCTCTGCCCAAACCCCACAAACACCCCACCAAAGTTTCCGACAACATCGCTCAAGAAGAAAAGAGTTCTAAAAAGGGCATTGAGATTACGGTACGCCGACCGCAAAAGTAATATAAAATCGCTACGCGATTTTAGGTAATATGGAATCCAAAACCAGTAAGCAAGTGACATGGTTTTGGATGATTAATAAAATGTTATTTCGGTCTATTCGTCCTAGCAGAGCGAAGCCGTGGTGAGGCGGAGGCAAAACAACCGGTTCAAATCAATCTGTTTTTTTAGTAGAATGATAAAAATTAACTATCCTTATGAATAACAAATTTGATTGGAAGCTTTTTTGGGCCATTTCGTTGCCCGTGCTGTTTATTATCGCTCTAGCTGGCATCGTTTTGATTCCGAACGCTTTGGCCAAACCAAAATATGACATTCTCTTTTCTGAACTTAATGACTACTCCTACAACCAAACTTACAGTTTGAAAATGATTAACGACAAAATAACCGCTCAGCCGTCTAACCGCTACAATTACAACAATAACAACACCAACTCCTCCAACCTGCCCCCAACCGACTTAACACAGGTCAACGTCAAAAGGTATAGTCAACAAACTAAAAAAGTAGAAACCTTAACCGTTGAACAGGCCAATAAATTGACCCTTTCCGCTGAATCTGAATCGCCTGACGGATTCACTGTCGGTGGCTCCAACTCTTACGGCGGACTCGTCTCCGATGTCTTGGTCGGTGGCTCTTACGACTCCTACAATCAACTCTACTTAATTAAAGGATTAGCTAAGAAGAAAATAGACTTAGGCACCAACAGATACGGCTTTAACTTCCTCGCTTGGGTAATTGAATAATTATGGATAAAAATAGTTTACTGCAAGAAATCAAAAGAGGCTTAGCCGAAGGCACTATTACAAATAACGATCTGCAGGCAGTGACGATCAGCACCACCACTGACAACCGGCCGGCTGAGCAAATTAAAGACCACAGCACCTCGAGCAAACTGACAGACACTTTTTTCTATATTGGCGCCATTTTAATTGCCATGGGTGTTACTACCGTAGTGGGTAGTATGTGGGCCGATTTAAGCTCTTTCTTGAAAGTATTTATTACTTTGGGTGCTGGAATCGTCTCTTTCCTCTCTGCCGTCATGTTAGAGAGCAAAAACTTTAACGTAAAAATCAACAACGCTTTGCACATTATCGCCATCATCACCCTACCCCTTGGTTTAAACGTTCTTTTCATGGAGTTAGGTTCTGACGTCGCCTTACCCTTAATTCAATCCATCATCGCTGTCATTATCTCGGCCATCTATCTACCCTTTTTGGTCACCCGCCAAAAAGAGGTTTACTTGGTCATGGGCACTTTCTGGCCCCTATATTTATTCGGCACCATTGTCGGACACCTAAACCAGCAAATTAATCTTACCCAAACCATGTCCGCCATAGAGGTAATCTTGTCTGGCCTAATTTTAATGGTCATTGGTAATTACTATAATTCAAGCAGTAATGTCGGATGGCCCCGTTTCGGCTCCATTTTGCAGTTTTTTGGAGTTATCTCCTTTTTAGCGGGCTTCAACGCCATGATTTACGATAGTCTGTTAATGACTTTGGTTTATCCTCTGATATTGGTGGCCACCATGTACTACGGCATTAGGTATTTTCAAAGAGCGGTTTTCATTGTCGCCGCCCTTTATTTGACGGGTTACTTCATTTGGCTGACTTTCAAAATACTGCCCGATACCACCTTTGCTCTCATTATCAGCGGAGTAATAATCATGGTGTTTGGTGGGTTCGGCTACAACCTGCAAAAAAGATATTTGTCTAAAAAATATTCTACTTTGGCTACCCCTTCCACTCCACCCGCCGTTGACGTCAGCTAGATAGTCTGGTATAGCTAGTTTAACGCTCAACATCATTCATTCATCGAGCGTTGAGGAGTCATCTCATGCGCGGACAGCTGGTAGATCGAGTAATCACGCCAAGCCACTATCCAAGCCTGCGTAACGATAGCGGTTTACGGCGAACTGTCTCCGTTGCGCCCGTCGGGGCGAACTCTGACAGTCAATCCGACCGACAGGCCACCATCGCTCGGCTCGGTATGAGCTTGTGCGGTTGTGGTTACCCCTTGGCCAATACTACGGACAAGTGTCCGAACTGCAGAGGCCAGCACTAGCACTCATCTCGTCATACAGTCTCTCGTCCTCACGTCGCATGGTCATTCCGCCGTCCGACCGTCGGCTCACCAGCCGGCGGTTTTTTTGACATAATGCCTACCATAATTGATATTCGGCAGTTGCAATGGTATAGTGGTTAAGTGAGTGAGCAATATAGAAGAAATCCGAACACTAATTGTATAATTTGTCAGAAGCCAATTTATAAGAGGCCCTTTCAGATTAGAAAAAACAGTGGTAGAGTTTTTTGTAGCATGGTATGCTATGGTCTGTTTTGTAGAAAAGAACTTCCTTGTCTGGTCTGCGGAAAACCAATTTTGGCAGGCTTAAATAAAAAGACTTGTAACCGAAGTTGCGCCAACAAGAGCAGAAAGAATATCAAATACAAAATTAACAGGCCGAAAGATAAGGTAAAATCGCAGAGAGCCTTAAAAACGAGACTCTTAAAGCTCAGGGGTAAGATGTGTGAAAGATGTGGGTATAATGAATTTAAGATACTTCAAGTTCACCACGTAGATAGAAATAGAGATAACAACGAAATTGAAAATCTTGAATTAATCTGTCCCAATTGTCACTCCAAGGAACATTTTCTAAAGAATAGTTGGTTAGATAAAATGTAATTGGAGGGTTGCGCCGAATGGTAAGGCACCAGTCTTGAAAACTGGGGCCCCGTAAGGGGCTTAGAGGTTCGAGTCCTCTACCCTCCGCCAAGAATATAAATAATATGTTTTTAGTACTTCAAACCGCCCCACTCCACTAAAGTGAATCCTTCTCGATGCAACTTGTTCAGAGTTTGAGGCTGGGGCAGGGCCTCCGGCTTGGCGCTTAACGGCTGGTAATCTAAGAAAATACGAAAAACGGAATCGGGGCTGGGCGTCACCGTCATGGGGAAAAGCCCGTTCAGCTCATTTGTTTGCAAAAAGCTAATTTTGAAATAAGGATTATTCTTTGATAACAGCTCAGCCAACCAGTAGTCGGTAAAATCTCGGCGCTCAGAGTTGTTCAAGCCAACCTCAGTCAGTTTCCGGTTAAGAAATCCTTCAAGCTCATTTCGACTGACAACCCATCCTTCATTTACTGTCGGATAATCAACATGGCTAGCATTGCCCGCCCAGTACAAATAGGGGTAATTGTTCTTCAAACAAGCCTCTTTGGCGTACTCCGAGCCGTGACGCCGGTCGTCAATCGCCTGGCAATCTGTCAGTTCGGGTTGTAAATCCTTCAGCCTGCCATCTTCGTGGGCCCGCACTCGCCATGAATCTGTGTAGGTGGGAATAGAAGTGGTGAACTGAATCGGTTTTTGAAAAGTCACCGTCACGTCAGTCGGTTGGGTCGGGTAGAGATAAACCACAGGCTTACCGCAACCGCCGGGCAATATATAGTCATACTCACCCAGTGCCACCCACTGCTTCCAGTAATTTTGTACAAACAATAAAGGATTCTTTTCAACGTACTCGGCAAAACTTGGTTTGGTTAATCCATTATTTAACTCCGTAGCCGATTCAGCGTCAGTATCATAATAAAAAAGTTTGTTGTCATAGGCATACTTATAGAACTCACTATTTTTATCTTTCAATCTGTATAGAGGTAATCCAAAGACAGAACCAACTGGCTCTAAATCACTTTCGTTCACGTTTACCACCTTACTACTTCTCGTGGCTGAACAAAGATTGGGAATAGCTGTTTGGTAGTCGTTGTAAAATTCTGTCTTAACCGAGGCATCTATTTGTGAACTGGCAAAACCGAGATTGGGCGGAAAAACATAATCCGGATATTTAGGTTTAACAATTGAATCTTTAGCTAACTCATACTTTATTAAAGCCGTTTCATATTCGGCGTAATCTTTAACATACTGTTTGATATTTTCAGGTGTAGTCATAACATAAGTTACGGGTAATCCGACCGAATCAACAACCACCACCTCCGTTTCTCCTTGTAAATAAAGCTGTCTCAACCGATTGCTCTCTTTGCCCGCCTCGTCTAGTTCTTTAGATAACTCTGGGTTAAATTCAAACTTTTTGAAGAAAATATTCAGGTCTGCGTCGGGTGAAGAAAGGGGCTGGTAAGTAGAGAAATCTTTTAATAGAGTCACTTCATAAATGTCGTTATTGAAAGAATCCTTCGTGCCCGTGGTGGAGCTTTGAGTGACTATATTTTTGGTGTACAAAGCGAATTCATCATTTAGTTCAATATTTGATGGTTGTTCCGTATCAAATACTCTGGTAGCCGTAACTTTTTCACCCAGCTCTGAATAAGGATTTGAATAGCTATCGGTGGGGAATTTTTCCGCCTTCTTGTTTGGGTCATCAAGAATGTAGGTTTGCCAATCTTTGGTAGCGAGAACAAAAGTCAGAGCTCCTCCCGGACCTTCAGGTTGTCTAATGGCAATTATTCTGGTGTAATCTTTTAGCTCACCCCTTAAAAAAACACCCGCGCTGTAGTAGCTAATACTATTAAAAGATTGTGATGGTTCAGACTCGGTTGATTTAAATATGTGCAAATCTTGATCCAGTCTGGTCAACTTACCCGAGAAAAGAGGTTCCGCGTTAAGAGCTTCCGTGCCTTCAGGTGACTCATCCGCTGTGACAGTTTCATTCAGCACTTCATTAATCTTTTCGTTTAAAGCTTTTTCGCTGTTTGATTTTTGCCAAAAATAAACCGTGGTCACAAGCAAAACAACTACCATAACTCCAATCAACCACCAAAAATATTTCTGCTGATAAAATGGTTTTGTTTCTATATTCTCTTTAATTTCATCCATAAAAGTTGTTAACCCGTAATTTAACTCATTTTACACCAAGTCAGAAAAGTCTGCTGGTGGCGAAGGCAATTTCACTAGCCAGCCTCGGCCGGTTTTTTTATTCTAAAAACCTGCTAAGTTGTTTATAGGAGTACGCCATGTGTCAGCGGTGTCTGAAACGACTTGAGTCAAAAACTTATCGCGTTGATCACTCCCCCAACTGCCCCTCACCTTACCTTGTTCGTTTGGTTGGTAAGGGTTGCGCCACTCTTTATGCAGGTTATTACCGTGACAAAGAATGCACCGACTACTTAGGTTTTGGTAAAACGCTCAGCTCGGCCGCCCACCGTGCCTTTATCGCTCAAGGAACAATTTTCGGGTCTATCGGGCGCAAGAGAAAAAGGCCCAAGCCCTCAAAAACCCCCGCCGAGGTCAGATGAACCTCGGCCTTTTTTAATGCTAAAATTAGGTCAATGAAGATTTTTTTAGGAGCCGACCACGCCGGTTTTAAATACAAAGAGAGAATTGTTAAACTACTTTCATCAGCCGACTATGAAGTAGAAGATTTAGGCAACACCAAATTAAGGCCCCAAGACGACTACCCTGATTTCGCCCAGAAAGTAGTCGGGGCGGTGGCCAAAGACCCCCAAGCTAACCGCGGAATTTTAATCTGCGACTCGGGCGTGGGCATGCAAATACGCGCCAACCGCCACCCCAAAATTAGAGCGGTTAACGCTTGGAGTAAAAAAATAGCCTTGAGGTCTCGCCAACACAACGACACAAATATTCTGTGTTTGGGAGCCGACTATCTCTCTTGGCTAAAAACAAAAGCAATCATTAACAGCTGGTTAAAAACTGATTTCAGCTCAGCCAAAAGACATCACCGTCGAGTCAATAAATTATCATGACCAACGTTTCACGCACCCTCTCTAACATCACTCGCAGTTCAGAAGAGAGAATCACCCAACAAAAAGCCCAAGGCCTAAAATATCCTTATGAAGTTTTAGATAACTTTCCTTCTAACTTAGAGATATTATCTTTAATGACTTTAGAAGAGGTTAGAAAATGGAAAGCTGTTCCCTTCGTCAAGCAAGGCAATAAAGTTAAGGTCGGACTGGTTCACCCCGAAAACATCAACACTATTACCTTCTTGCGACAGCTGGCCAACAAAAATAATCTCACTCTAACCTTAGTGGTCGTCTCCGAAAGCAGTTTAAGTTACATGATCTCTCTTTATGAAGATCTACTAGAACAAGAGGCGGAATTCGCCCAACAACAAAAGAAGAAAGAGAAAATAGAGGAAGAGAAGGATTTCGCAAAACATGTGCAAAGCTTTGAAGATTTAAAAAAGTTCGCCCGTAATATTTCTACCACCGAATTATTAGATTTAATTGTCGCCTCTGCCGTTAACCTACGCGCCTCTGATATTCATATTGAACCTGAAGATGTCGGTTTTCTGGTTCGTTTTAGAATAGACGGCGTCTTACAACCGGCCATTCATTTGGAAGCAGATAAATTTAAGCCCCTGGTCAGTCGCATCAAAATGCACGCCAACTTAAAAATCGATCTTGGTGAAAAACCGCAAGATGGTCGCTTCTCCATGCAGGTGGGGAATCAGGCGATAGACTTTCGCGTTTCATCTTTACCCTCGCAGTACGGTGAAAGCATCGTTTTACGAATTCTGCGCCAGGACGTTCAGCAATTAAGCTTGGAAGAATTAGGTTTTAACGAGCAAGATTTAGTCAAAATTAATGAAGCTATTAAAAAGCCGTACGGCATGGTGATTATCACGGGGCCGACAGGCTCAGGTAAAACGACCACTCTTTACGCGCTGTTAAACAAGTTGAACACCCCCGAGAGAAAAATTATTACCTTGGAAGACCCCATTGAATATCGGTTGGAAGGAGTGGAGCAGAGCCAAGTGGACTCCACTAAAAGCTACTCTTTCGCCGACGCCTTACGTGCCGCCCTGCGACAAGACCCCGACATTATTATGATTGGTGAAATTAGAGATGAAGAGACCGCCCGCATCGCCCTCAACGCCGCCTTAACTGGGCACTTAGTCTTAAGTACTGTCCATACAAACAACGCCGTTATGGCTATGCCTCGACTGGTAGATATGGGTATAGAAGCCTTTTTCTTGTCTGGCTCAATAAATTTAATTGTCGCCCAAAGATTAGTACGAAAAATTGATAAAAATTCTGGCTACACGGGCCGAACAGTTATTTGTGAAACTCTCAAACCATCCGCCGACTTTGAAAGAGCGGTTTTGCAGAAAACAGATTTCACCACCTTGTTAAATATCGCCCGTGAAGATGGTATGGTCACTATGAGCGAAGATGGTCAAAAGAAAGTGGCCGCCGGCATTACTACCGCCGAAGAAATTAGCCGTGTTACTCAGCAATCAGACCTATAAATAATATAAAATCGCTACCGATTTTAACTCTTCTATCTGAATTTTGTGAACCAAAATTTTATTGTTGAAAACGTTGTGGATAAGTATGTTACAATGTTTGTAGAAGCTAATTTTTTTGTTTAATTTTAATGAATCCTGAAGAGTTACATTCACTTTGGAAAGGAGTATTAGGTGAGCTTGAAGTATCTGTTTCTGGTGCCAATTTTAAAACGTGGTTTAACAACTCAATCCTCCTAAAAGTAGATCGCACCACCGTCACTGTCGGGGTAGCCAACGCCTTCACTATTGACTGGATTAAATCCCACTTTGAAGAGAGTCTGCTCAAAATTTTCAACAAACAATTAAATCAACAAATTAAAAAAATTTGTTTTACTGTTCTTCCCCAAAGTCGCATTCAGAAAACAAAACAAATTGTTGACCCTAATCAAACCAGTTTATTAGAAGACGATAAAAACTCTACCAAAAAAAGCAAGCCCGCTCTCGCTTGGGCTCGAGCAGCCGAAAACGCCAATCTAAACCCTCGCTACACTTTTGAAAATTTCGTCGTCGGTAACACTAACAGACTCTCTCACGCCACCGCCCACGCAGTCGCTAATAACCCGGGCACCCAACATAATCCTTTTTATATTTACGGTGGGGTTGGGCTTGGTAAAACGCATTTAATTCAAGCTGTCGGCAACGAGATGCTCCGAAAAAATCCGGCCAAGAAAGTTATTTATGTTAGTTGTGAAAGCTTTATGAATGAATTCGTCTCTTCAATATCTTCCGGTAAAAGAGAGGAGTTCAAAAATCGCTACCGTAATGTTGATTTAATTTTAATAGACGACATTCAATTTATCGCGGGTAAAAGTGGCACCCAAGAAGAGTTCTTTCACACCTTCAACGCTTTGTACCAAAAGAATAAACAAATAATTCTCACTTCAGATAAAATCCCCCAAGATATTCCGGGGTTAGAAGAGAGACTATCTAGCCGTTTTCAAGCTGGTATGATTTCAGATATTCAACCACCAGACTTAGAAATGCGAGCGGCCATTTTGCGAGTAAAAAGTGAAGATAAAAATTTTGCCTTAGACGATGAAGTTATTACCTACATCGCGGAGAACGTCGAGTCAAACATAAGAGAGCTTGAGGGGGCACTGACGACCGTGCAAACGCACGTTATGGTCAACAATGTAGAGCCAACACTTGAGGTAGTGGAAGAGGCCTTAAAGAACATCATGAAGCAAAACAAGAAAAAGAGGCTTTTATCTGCTGACCAAATTAATGAAATGATTTGCGATTTTTATAGCGTAGAGAAGAAAGATGTTATTGGTCCCAGAAGAAATAAAGAGTATGTCCGTCCCAGACAAATTCTAATGTATCTGTTAAAAAATGAACTACGTCTTTCTTACCCTAATATTGGTCGCTATTTAGGGGGACGTGATCACACCACAGTCATGCACGGATGCACCAAAATAGAGAAAGAGATTAAAAAAAACGAAGAGTTATTCTCTGAAATTAAAGATTTGAAATCTAAGCTTTACCAAGTCGCTTAAATTTAAATTCTTTCCATGCTCTTATATTATTAATCTTTATTAATTAAGAGATGTAGTAATAGTAGTATTAAGTCTTGTGGATTTGTGGGTAAAGTTTAAAAGAATAGTCACAGACTTAATTCAAAGCCGTTAAGATTTACCTAATCGATGTGTAAATGGTTGTGTATAAGTGTTTAAAAGATGGTAAAACTTTTTTCAAAACAACTCATAAAATTAGTGCGACGTTCGAGGGTGTGAACAAGCAGTCTAATTTATACCCAAATTGTCCACAAAAAGATAAAAGATATACACATGTTATACACAAAGAATAATTGTGACTAAAAAGGTATTATTAAAGACGTAATACCAAATTGATTATTCATCATCCTAACAGATAAAAAAATATATGAAGTTATCCGCAACACAAAAGAATTTAGCTAAAGGATTATCTTTAGTCTCACGCGCCGTCGGTAACGCCGCTACTCTTCCTATTTTGGCTAACATACTCTTGGAAACAGAAAAAGGTCGTTTGCGACTATCTGCTACCGACTTAGAGATTGGGGTTATTACTTGGGTAGGAGCAAAAGTAGAGGTAGATGGCTCAATTACCGTTCCTGCCAGAACATTAGTAGAGTTTGTAAATAATAATAGTGACGAAACAATCGCCCTGAAAACGGAAGAAGATAAAATTTCTACTCTGTCTGAGTCTTTCAAAGCGGAAATTCCGAGCATCGCGGCGACTGAATATCCTTCTATACCTTCAATTGAGAAGGGTGTTTCTTTCTCTTTAAGTAGAGAAGATTTCTTGTCTGCACTCTCTTCCGTGGTTGTTGCTACCGCCGTTGATGAAGCACGACCTGCTTTGGCAGGTGTCTATTTAAAAGGTAAGGGCAATATTATTAATGTGGCCGCTACTGATAGTTTTCGTTTAGCTGAATATGTTTTAGAGACAGATAATTTAAGCGGTGATTTAGAAGTAATTATTCCTTCACGGGCAGTTCATGAAGCGGTACGCATTATGTCGGCTGAAGATATAGATAAAATTCACTTTGTCGCCTCCAATAATCAAGCGCAAATTACAGTCGGTGACAGCACTATAGTCACCCGTCTCATTGAAGCTACCTTCCCCGAATACGCTAAAGTTATTCCCACAGATTTTATATCAGAGGTGGTAGTAAATACTGCTAATATAGCCAACGCTTTACGAATGGCTTCTATTTTTACCACCAACCAAGCGAATAATGCTCACATCAAAATTGAAGATCAAAGTGTTCGTTTGAGCTCAGTTGCTTCGCAGTACGGTCAAGAAGTTTCTGCGCTAGATGCAGAGGTTATGCACCATACAGACGACAAAAACTTAGACATCGCTTTCAACACTAGATATTTATTAGACTCAGTTAACGCGGCAATGGGCCATAAAATTATTATTAAATTTGCCGGCCCCACCTCTCCGGCAGTGGTCGCCAACCCTGACATTCCTAATTATCAGCATATTGTTATGCCTATTCGTGTCAGTAATTAATGCTCAAAAGTGTTGAACTACAAAATTTTCGCTCCCACTTAAAGGCCACTTTTGATTTAGCTAATTTAACCCTCATTGTCGGGCCAAACGGGGTCGGTAAAACGAACATTTTAGAAGCCATCTCTTTAGCTTCTACAACCCGCTCTTGGCGTACAAAAAGTGACGTCGAGGTAATTAATTTTTCACAAAATTTTGCCAAGGTTGTAGCTGATGAAGTGGTAGTAGTGGTGCATAAAAATCCTTACCGCAAAGAGTACGCCGTTTCGGGTGTCAGACGTAAAGCAAAAGAAGTGATTGGTACTATTAAAACCGTTCTATTTGAGCCCGAAGACCTACTGTTAATTTTGGGCTCTCCCGCCGTTCGCCGTCACTTCTTAAACGTGGTGCTGTCACAGTCAGACAGAAACTACGGTGAGAATTTGTTACAGTATGGTCAAGTTATTACCCAGCGGAACAAACTATTAAAGGGAATTCGGGAGCACCAAAACACCGATTCCGAACTAAACTTTTGGGATAAAGAATTATCAAAGCTTTCGGCGCAAATATGGGCAACCAGATCTGCTTTTCTTAATTTACTACAGAACGAATTACCACAACATTACCACAGCTTAAGTCAAGATAATTCTGTTATCACTATTAAGCATGAAACACATCCGGCTGACACGGAGCATATGGAAGAAGAGTTGGTGGCGGTGCGAGAGCGGGAGGTGATGTTGGGCCAAACAGTACGGGGGCCACACCGTGATGATTTTGTGATTAGCTTTAACGGCGTTCCGGCCAGAAGTTGTGCTTCACGGGGTGAGGTGCGTTCTTTAATCTTTGCCCTGAAAATGGTGGAGTTGGATTATTTAAGTGGTCAGAAAGACGCTGAAGACGTCGTGCTTCTTTTAGATGATGTGATGAGTGAACTAGATCATGACCGACGCAATCGTTTAGTAGAGGTCGCCTCAAGCGTGCAGACAGTTATTACTACCACCGACCTGGCTCACGTTCCTCAAGATTGGCGCAATCAAGCCAAAATTATTGAATTAAAATAATTTACATAACGGCTTCAATAAGCAATATATGATAGGCGTGTATGCAAAATGGTTGACCAACAGCCCCTAAAGAGATACAATCATTTAATTTATTAAAAGTAAGTTAGATTAATGGAGAACGAACCAAAGAGATTGCACGACTCAGACGAAGATGGGGTAAATGAAAAAAATCAAGACGTTGATGATGATGGTGTAGATGATGGTAGTGAGGGAGATTTATGGGGTCAAGCAGTTAACGAGTTGGACGAAATGGATAAAGAGAATGAGTTCAACCCAGAAGATTTAGAAAAGGCTGCTTAATTAAAAGAGTGGTAACAAAAAACCGGTTTAAAAACCGGTTTTTTGATTGTCTATTCGTTTAGTGTTAAGATTTAAACCTCTTTCAAAACAGAGATAACTAACGGTTCTCTTTCAGTTTTATTGAATAAGAACTTAATTAGTTTGCGTCTAACTTCTTCTTTGACGTCAGACATGTCGGGCTTGGTTGTACCTGAATAAGCCTTCGTGACAATGGTTCTAACCAACTGACGTGCCTCATTGACTAATTCCTCGTTCTCCCGCATGTAAATGAACCCGCGCGAAATAATATCGGGGCTCGTTTTTAGCTGACCTGTCTTGCGGTCAACAATAGCAGCGGCCACAAACATACCATTGGTGGACATGGCCTTTCGATCTCTTAAGACAATGTTGCCAACGTCTCCGACACCTAGTCCGTCAACCATGACGAAGCCGTGTGGAATGTATTCGTCTGTGATTTGCACTTTGCCGTCAGGTAAAATTTCAATAACCTGACCGTCAGAGCCGACAATGGTTTTGCTGTTAGCTACGCCTAAACTTTGGGCAATTTTGGCGTGAACAATTAACTTATGACGCTCACCATGAATAGGTACAAAGTATTCTGGCTTGGTTAGAGCAATCATTAATTTCAAATCTTCTTGTGAGCCGTGTCCGGAAGTGTGCACGTCTAACTCTTTGTTATAAATAACGTGACCACCAGCTTTATAAATGGCATCCATGACATTAGCCACCGATCTTTCATTACCCGGAATGGGGCTGGCAGAAATGACCACAGTGTCTCCTTTTCTAATTTTGACCGATTTGTGCTCACCTCGGGCCATGCGAGCCAAAGCGGCTCTCTCTTCACCCTGCGCGCCTGTAGATAAAATTACTAGCTTGTTGTCTGGCAAATTCTTGGCCTGCTTTTCAGAAACCAAAGTATTGGGCGGAACGGTGACCGCTTTAATACCTATGGCCATCTCTAATGATTTTTGCATGCTCATGCCGACAATCATTACCTTACGGTCATTTTTGGCGGCGGCGTTAATAACCTGTTGCATGCGATTAATAAGAGTGGAGAACATAGCGATAATAATGCGATCGGAGGTCTCTTCAATAATTTTAGAGAGAGCTCTTTCAACTACCGCTTCTGAAATGGTGTGGCCGGGCTTTTCAGCATTTGTAGAGTCAGAGAATAATACCTTCACCCCATCGGCGCCCAATTGAGCGATTTGTTGAAAGCTAGCTGGCTTACCGTCGGCGGGAGTGTAGTCAAACTTCCAGTCGGTGGCATAAACTAGACGCCCAACAGGTGTTACAATGTCTAAGCCCATTGCTCCGGGAATAGAGTGGTTTAGCCGAAAGAAGTTGAAAGTAAAAGCGCCCAACTTGATGGTTTCACCATCGGGGCTAACTTTCTGCAGTCGTCCTCCATCGTTGATGGAGAACTCTTCTAGTCTGAGTTTGATTAATCCTAATGTCACGTCGGAGGCGTAAATGCGGGGAAAGCCGATTTTTTCAATAATGAAAGGAATGGCTCCAATGTGGTCTAAGTGACCGTGTGTGACAACAGCTCCGCGAATGTTTTGTTTGTGTTCTTCTAAATAGGTGACATCGGGAATGACGTAGTCAATGCCCAGCATGTCTGTGTCTGGGAAAGATAATCCCATATCTATTACCACAATGTCGTCACCGTACTCCAAGATGGTCATATTCTTACCAATTTCTTCTAAACCACCAACAGGAATAATGCGCAACTTGGGCTTACCGTCAGCTGTCAATTTATTATAAGTGCGCTTTGGTTTTTGTGTTCTATCTTTTTCAGTTCTTCCTAAAGTTGGATTAGTGCTTTTTTTCCACGGGCGACGAGGAGCTGAAGAGTTGTGGGGTTTTGGTTTGTTGCCGACTCTTTCTTTGGTGCCGTCGGCTCTGATAGCTGTTTCACCGTGTGTGCCCGCCTGATAAAAAACTATTTTTTTCTCCGGTTTGGGTACAAAAGTACTGGTGGTTTTTGGTTCTACTGGTTTACTATCTGTCTGAATGCTCTTTTTCGTAAAAGAGTTCTTTAAGGGTTGATTGTTCGTATTCATGATCTGTCTTTTCTTTTTCTAACTTGTCTATTACTTTTTTAATAATTTGAAAATCTTTTAATAATTCTTCCTTCATGGAAGCGCGGTATAAGCCGACTGCCGGGTGGTAAAGTGGTATATAAATTTGTCCTTTACGTCGCAGAGGTTTACCATGCACTTCCGAGATTTTCAATTCTGGAAGGAAGAAATTCATTGAATGTCGGCCTAACGTCGCAATGATTAAGGGTTTAATGAACTCAATCTGTTTATTTAAATAAGGTGAGCAGGTACCCTTTTCGTTGTCGAAAGGATCTCGATTGTTAGGCGGACGACATTTTACAATGTTGGTAATATAAACATCTTCTCTTTTGAGCTCAATACTCTGAAGAAGTAGGTCTAATAATTTTCCTGACGCTCCACAAAATGGAATTCCTTGTAGATCTTCTTGTTTGCCAGGGCCTTCACCAACGAACATAACTTTAGCTTGCAGCGACCCCTCACCAGGAACGGCTTGGGTTCTTTCTTGGCATAAATTGCACTTAGTGCAGACCAAAATCTCGGAAACTAACGAATCATATTCGGTATGTTGATTAGATTTCAATAAAAGACCTTATTTGACGTTTACAAAGCTATACTACACGAATGATTCTTATTTGTCAAGTAAAGGTGTGTTGGTGTGAAGCTCTACACCTGTAAAACAAAAGTAACATTACAAAACTATTACTTGATTGTTTTATTTGTTAATGTTAATATCATTTTGAGGAAAAGGTGGTCCTTTCTTTATCATCACACCGAAGGGTTGTGGCTATACCACTCTCTCGGTCGACGGGTGGAGAAAGGAAGGAAGGAGACATGCGCAAGCATGGATATCCCTGGAGGGGCTACCCCTGGTAGCCTACCACACTCTGCCCCCGCGATACGCGGGACAACTCCGGGCGCCGTCTACGGACGAGCGCCCCTTTTTATTGCCCTTATTCTAAGGTGTCCCAAATGATCTTAAAAATAGCCTCCATTGTTTTGGCAATCTCTTTGGAGGCAATAGTGATGCCCAAAAACTCGCCTTGGTGCTCGGAAAAGATTCTTAATCCGTACCATGGTCTAATAACAATAGAGCTTTGAAAAGGATACCTTTTGCTCGGTAGATATCTGGCCTCCCGTAAATCTTTTTCGCTGTTGGCGCCCGCAATGGGCCCACTTTTATTGGTATAAATGACTTTCAAAGGCTCACGAAAGAGCATTCTTTTTTTAGTGTAGTAGGTTCGATCTTTGTCAAAATTAAATTTGCCCAGTTTATCAAAGGCGGTGAAAGATAAGGCAGTGCGCCCTCGGCGACGGTTACGCATACTGTCTTTATCCATGGCTATGAAGCCTTCTTTGCCTGTATATATTTTGACTGCTGGTCGGTTGGAGGTGTGATGAAAGAGACTTGCCAGTTCGGGTTCTAAATCATGTAGAATCACCTTCTGTTCGTTCAGTCTTGATTCAGCGCTCTGCAGTAAAAGCTCCAATTGTTTGGGATGTTCTGCGCTGTAGCGAGATATATTACTATCTTCTATAACATTGACGAGCCCCTTCTTGTGTAGAGACTCCAAAATTAAATAAACAGCCGGTCGGTTTATTTTAGCCTTGGCGGCTACATCTTTCGTCTTTGCTTCCCCCAATTCCAATAAGCACAAATAGACTATTGATTCATTCTCGGAAAGTCCTAATCTTTCCAGCTCTCTTTGCAGGTTGGTCATATCTGTAAGCTAACACAAAAAACATTTTTTTCAATATTTGATAGCGAAAAGGATTTCTTTGACTAGGGGTTTTTGTAACTTTTCATTAATTTCGTTGATTAGGTCATTTTTTGTGAATTTCAGCTCAACCAGTTGATCGTAATCGGTGAATCCTAGCTTCAGCTCACCTTTTTTGAATGAGACGCACTCATAGCGACCACCACTTAATTTCTCTGCTACTTCAATGACTGCGACAGAGCTCAAACTGCCACCCACTTGATGGCGAAGGATCGCTCTTTGGGCGAGGTAGTCACTTTTGTTCCAACCGAAGCGATACCGGTTTTTAACAGATAGTCTGTTTTTGGCTTTCATATATTTATTATGGCACTAATGCGGGCTCTTCGTTAGTGGTTTCTGTCACCGGCTTTGGCTCATTGAAGTAAGCGCGAAAAAGCTCTTCCGCAATGGGAACGGCTGCTTCAAAAGAACCGCCTCCTCCTTCAATTAATACGGTAATAACAATCTCCGGGTCTTCAAAAGGTCCAAACCCTGTGAACCATGCGTGAGTGCGGTTTTGATTACCAAACTGTGAGGTGCCTGTTTTGCCCGCCAGTTTGACCGAAAGACTGTTGAGAGGAGTAGAGGATCCTTCTAAAACAGCCTGTCGCATGCCTTCACGAACTATTTGTAAATAGGAATCTTCAACAGGTAGCTCTCCCACCGCCGCCGGCTCTAAGTCTTTTACAATCTCACCCTCTGAATTGGTTAGAGCATCTACCAGTTTTGGTTCATAAACTGTTCCCCCGTTGGCAATGGCGGCAATAGCGGTGGTTAAGCGAATAGGCGTCACCTCTATATCTCCTTGCCCAATAGAAATATGGTAAAGATCTCCCAAATAGATAGGCTCTTTTTTATTTTCAAGCTTCCATTCTTCAGATAGTACAAAGCTTTTATTCTCACCTAGGAGGTCAATATTCGTCAGCTCTTCAAAGTTGTACCAATCAAGTGTTTGGCGAATTCTTTCTAAACCTAATCCTTTTATATTCTCGTAACCGCCCCCAATCATGTAAAAGAAGATGTTGTTAGACTCGGCGATGGCTCGGCGAATATCCGTCATGCCGTGATCTTTCCAGTCGGGAAAACGAAACTGACCGATTTCTATAGCCGCAGGGGTGTCAATGGCGTAGTTAGGGGTGATAATTTTGTACTGTAAGCCTCCGGTGGCGATTAAAGGCTTGATGGTGGAACCGGGCGGGTAGCGACCGGCGATGGCTCGGTTAAACAAAGGTTTTTTGGGGTCGTTGTACAGATTAGAAAGCTCTTCTTGTGAGATGCCAGTAGAGAATAAGTTGTTGTCGTAGTCGGGCAGGCTAACCATGGCTTTGATTAAGCCTGTCTGGGGGTCTAAGGCGATGGCGGTGGCGCCAAAATCTGATTTACCAAACTCCTCTTCTCTTTTGTTGATGGCAGTTTGTAAAGCTTCACCGAATTTCTGTTGCAAATTTTTATCCAACCCTAACTTTAAGCCGTAACCGGCTGTCG
>Ga0210057_1003114_pt1 | contig 23066 bp, 25 predicted proteins | sample CryGeyCG2114_010_2_FD_183968 | JGI IMG/M metagenome (GOLD analysis project Ga0210057, IMG submission 183968) | Groundwater microbial communities from aquifer - Crystal Geyser CG10_big_fil_rev_8/21/14_0.10 (SPAdes) (version 2) | ecosystem: Environmental > Aquatic > Deep subsurface > Groundwater ...
GCATGTAATCTTTAGGACCGCGGAAGTCCTGATATTATTTTTTATTTTTTAATATTTAATACTTAATATAATAATAGCACAATGAATTATCAGAAGAATAATTCCGGATTTAAACTAGCGCCTCCCACCAAAACCCCGTCTATTTCCTTATACTTAAGAAAATCATTTATATTTTCGGGATTAACAGAGCCGCCATATAAGATCTTAGTTGGAAGTTTAAAGTTAAAAGTTAAAAGTGTGTTTTTGATAAATTCAATCATTTTTAAGGCATCTTCCGGAGAACAATTATTTCCCGTGCCAATTGCCCATATTGGTTCGTAAGCGATTATCAGTTGAAAGTTGGAAGTTATAAGTTTTAAGTTTGACAAGGCAGTGCTAAGCTGAAACTGTATAATTTCATTTGTTTTTCCGGCATTGCGCTGTTCAAGAGATTCACCGACGCAAAGTATAGGAATTAAGCCGTTGTCTAGGGCGGTTTTTATTTTGCTTGATATTATTTCATTACTTTCACCCATAGCCCGTCTTTCCGAATGGCCGACAATTACATATTTTACACCCAAATTAATAAGTTCTGACGCAGATATTTCTCCCGTAAAAGATCCGCCCCCCGCATCTTTATAAAATAAATCTTGGGCTCCAAGTTTAGCTTTTTTGATAATTTTTCCAATTTCTTCAATAAATACAAACGGCGGTACGATCACAATATTTTTATGGTCGCCTTTTTTTGCCATATCTATTGCGCTTTCTAAAGTTTCAGGATTCATTTTCCAATTAAAAACAATTAATTTGCCTGCATATTTTGTTTTAGCGCGCAAGGCATTTAAAATACGGCCTCTGGCATTTTTATCTTTTAATATATGCCAAATCATTGGGGATACCGAAATAAATATAATAAAAAGAACTATCAGAACAATATACCTGTCTATATTTGGAACAACGTTGCCTAAATAATATCCAAGCAATGGCAGCCCTATTCCCCAAAGAGCTCCTCCGATAATATTGAAAGATAAAAATTTTGAATAATGCATTCTTCCAACCCCAGCCAATATCGGAGCAAATGTCCTAATGCCCGGCATAAATCTGGCCAAAATTATCGCTTTTCCCCCGTATTTTTCATAAAATACTTTTGCCTTATTCAGATTGTCTTTGTGAAATAAAAAAGAGTCTTCTCTTTTAAATATCATAGGGCCAACTTTTTTACCGAAAGCATAGCCGAAACTATCGCCGATAACAGCTCCGATAAATATCAAAAAAACTAAATTCCAAATATTTAAAAAGCCTTGAGAAGCTAAAAATCCGGCGGTAAAAATAAGGCTATCTCCCGGCAAAAAAAATCCTATAAAAAGTCCCGATTCGGCAAAAACTATCCCGAAAATACCAAGATATCCGATTGTTTTAATTAGGGGTATGAGATCAAACATATAATTAGTTACGAAGCAGTTTTATGACTCTATAGAGCTCTAAAAAATTAAAATGTAAATATCAAAATATATTATAAATTTCTAATTGATCTAATTACTCTAATTAACCTAAACATAATCTTATTTTTTGGGTTTTGGAGCTTGGGTCATTATTTAGAAATTAGTAATTAGTAATTAGTAATTAGTAATTAGTAATTTGCATTCTATTTAAATAATACCATTCCAAGACATCATTAGCGACAGGAATCGCATTCAGACTTCCCTCTTTTGCATTTTCAATTAAAACCAAAATGGCTATTTCGGGATTTTCTAATGGCATAAATCCGACAAAAAAAGCATTTGTTTTAGCATTATTTGAAACTTGAGAACTTCCTGTTTTAGCTCCGATGCTTGTCGGTATGCCGCTGAGCATATTAGCTGTCCCATAATACTTACTTACCGCATCGCCCATTCCCTTTTTGATCTCTTTTATATAGTTTCCTAAATTACTGAAATCTATCAGAGTTTCGCTGGCCGTATCTTTTAATACGCGCGGCTTGTAAAAATATCCCCCATTTCCTATGGCGGCAATTTGAGAAAGCAATTGGACTGGAGTGACCAGCAGATCTCCCTGTCCAATACTAACGTTGTACGTATCACCTATTCTCCAAATATCATTTTTATCGGCTTCTTTTTGGGCCGGATCAGGCAAAAAACCTTCGGCTTCATTGGGCAGATCAATACCGGTCTTTTTACCAAGACCGAATTTTTGCCAATATTCCTTAAGCTTATCAATTCCCAATCCCTTAACATCTTCAAATCCGCCGCCGACCTCATAAAAATATACGTTACTAGACCTTGCCAGGGCCGAATAAAGATCTACCCAGCCGTTTGCCTTCCAATCTAAAAATCTGCTTGGTTTTGACGGATTGTACGGATTCGGAATTTCAATATAACCGATAGAAAGGATTTGTTTTTTGGGATCGATAATGCCCTCTGCCAGAGCCGCCAAGCCAACCATTGGCTTTATAGTTGAAGCCGGCGTATAAACTCCTGACACGGCTTTATTAAAAAGAGGGTTGTAAGTTGAATTTAAGATTTTATTTTTTTCCGCATTATTTCCCGATCTGGAAAAAATATTATTATCAAAACTTGGCAAACTGATGAGGGACAAAACTTCTCCGTTTTGAGGATCAATAGCTAGGCCAACGGCTGAATTTCTTCCTAAGCTTATCAATGCCTGATTGAGACTGTTGTAAAAATAGTTCTGCAGATCAGCATCTATTGTAAGTACCAAACTCTTTCCATTACTGGGTTTTTCAACTATTTTTTTATCAAAAATATTACCTTTCACATCCCTATAAGCAATAGTTTTACCGTCGTTTCCTTTTAAAATATCATTATAATAAGACTCTATTCCGGTTTTTCCGACTATTTCATTGCCTGTATTACTCATGCCCGTATAACCTAAAATATGGGAAAAAACGGGCCCATTGATATATTGGCGTTTATAGTCGTCTATTATCTCAACGCCTTTTAAATTCAAGGCTTTTAATTTTATTATTTTTTCCGAATCAATATTTCTGGCCAAAATAAAGGATGGCGATCTTTCAATGTTTTGATCTAAAATTTTTAGATCAATTTCAGATCTTAGTATTTCCATTATTTCAGAAAAGCTTAAAATGTCTTTTTCTGTATTCCCCAAAAAGTCTTTAACTTTTAGAGAAACGCTGAAAGCCGGTATATTTTCTACTAATGGTTTTCCATAACGGTCATAAATAATGCCTCTATTGCTCGGATCATAAATTTCTTTGCCGACATTAGCCTCAGATCTAAGGCTATAAAATTCGCCCTTATATGAACTAAGGTATAAAACTCTCAAAAAAATCAAACATCCTATTAAAATTGTCGCCGCCGTGATCAAAATAAAGGTTTTTTTAGATATAGGAAGCTCTAAATGATTTAAATTTTTGTGCAAAGAAAAGCTGTCAAAAACAGCTTCTTCAAAAAAAACCTCTTCTTTTGATGAAAAATTATTTTTTGACATATAAAAATCCAAAAAATAAACTTATTAATATATTATAGAATAATTCTAATAGAAATACGTTAAAATTATTAAAAATAAATTTAAAATCAATCAATAGATAAAATAGAGTTGTTAAAATTGAAGCGAACAAAAAAGAATGCAAAAATATGCTTTCGCTTAAATACTTTTTAAAATAAAAAGCTAATAGCATCAATAAGCCGAAAATGGCGATCTCTTTTGAAATAAAAACTGAATAATTTAAACAAATTAAAGATGTTAGAACTAAGATCGAATATTTCCAAAATTCTTTTTCAGAAAAAATCAGAACAATCAATATGGCCAAAACAAAATTGGGCTTTATGCCATTAAAAATCATAAGGGAGAGGCCCTGCGCCAAACTGACTATAGAAATTAAAACTATGTCTAAAAAAAACATTATTCCCGCTTTCATAATTTAAAAATTAATCTTCTAAAGCTCCAAAATTTTTTATAACCAAAACTTCTTCAAGCGAAGTCAGATTATAATCAGTTTTTAAAAAAACTTTCTTAAATAGGCCGGCCGTATCCGTATTTTCGGTTTCGATCATCTGAACTTCCCCTAATTTAAAACCATAGGGATAATTTTGATCCGCATTATAAACAATTTCTCCGTTTTTTATATTTTTGCTTTTTTCGATCATTTCCAATGTGGGAGGAATACCCCCTTTTAATAAGGCGTCTATTCTAATTTCTCCCTGGCCGGGCAGGCCAATTTTAACGGCGGCAATGAAATCTTTGTCAAAAATCGTCCTGACTAAAGCAGTATTTTTACTAACTTTTATAACTTGTCCCAATAAAATACCCGGCGCAGCCACAACGGTTTGGTTTTTTTTAATGCCGCTTATTTCACCATTGCTGATACTTATCAGATTTTGATCATTGAACGGATAAGAAGAGAATATCTTCGTATAAAAATATTCCCACTTGCCTTCATTTATTTCTTTTCCGCTTAAATTTTCAGCAATATAAAGCTCTGTTTTTAAAGAATCATTTTCAAGCTTAAGACTTTCGATCTCGTTCTTATTATTTAGTGAAGACGAAAAAAGATCTTTAATGGAAAATAAACCGTTACTGAACAACATAACCAATAAGGCTATAATTACCGCAAAACGGATAAAGATCATGCCAAATTTATCCTGCTAAATTAATTATAAATTTTTGAAAATAATACATAATATCTATAATTTGTGTTTTTTAATTAAATCAGTTAAATATTTTAGCGGGCTAATAAATTTGAGCACCCTGTTAAATGCCGCCTCGCGGCAATCCGTCAACTGACGGATTATTTAACAGGGTAAGGTTTTGTAGCTTCGTCTCGCTCCGCGGAACTCAGACAAAGCCCTTATATTTTAATTTCCTTGGGCCTTAAAGGATTATTTACTAAATAAGAATATTTTTTAAGATTTTCAGCTATCATTCCGGCGCCTCGCGCAACGCAAGTCAATGGGTCTTCAACGATCGTCGTGGCCACGGTTATTTCTTTTTCAACTAATTTATCTATGCCTTTTAACAAACTTCCCCCGCCGCAAATAAAAATACCTCTTTTAAGGACATCTCCTACTAATTCCGGGGGAGTTGTTTCTATTATCTCTTTTATTGAATCCGTCATTATTTTTAAAGATTTAGAAATTGCCATTCTGATATGGGTATCTCTAATAATAATTTCTTTTGGCAATCCCGTTGCCATATCCCTGCCTCTTATAGGCAGATCCATTTTTTGATCAAGCGATAAAGCTGATCCTATATTTATTTTTAATTCTTCGGCCGTAGGTTCGCCGATAGCTAAACGGAATTCGTCTCGGATGAACCTAACAATATCCTCATTAAATTTATCTCCGGCGATCTTAATGCTTTTAGCATTCACTATGCCGCCCATGGAAATTACAGCGATTTCGGTAGTACCGCCGCCAATATCAATAATTAAATTTGAGGTCGGCTCATCTATCGGCATTTTGGCTCCCAGAGCCGCTAGAAGCGGTTCTTCAACAATATAAACGTTACTGGCTCCGGCGCCAATCACCGCATCTTCAACAGATTTCCGTTCCACTTCAGTAAGATTACTTGGCACGCCTATGACGGCTTTATTGAAATTGAAAAAGTTTGACGGTCCAACCGCCTTTTTAAATAGAAAACTTAACATTTCCTGAGTCATTTCAAAATCAGAAATAACGCCATTGATAAGAGGTCTAATAACAGTAATATGAAGCGGTGTTCTGCCGATCATCTTTCTAGCTTCTTCGCCGATAGCCACTATTTGCCCAGTTTTATTATTAATGGCAGCAATTGACGGCTCATTTATAACCATGCCCTTGCCGGCTAAATAGATCAGGGAGTTGGCCGTACCAAGATCAATTCCTATATTTTTTGAAAAATAATCAAATAATTTCATGCCATTTTTGCCCAAGAGGGCTAGTTAATTTATTAACGCAGCCCGACTTGCCCTGTTAAATCCAGCGAAGCTGGTTTCTTCTCCATTTTTAATGGAGAAGAAAATTTAACTGGGTGCAGCTGCAAAAGTGCGCACCCTGTTAAATAAGATTTGAGGCGACTCTTTATAAACATATTACCATGATAATCTTTAAAATATTTTTTATTAGTATATAACATTTTATTATCTTCAAATCTTAATTTTGCTATTTAAGCAAAATTATTTAACAGGGTAAAGATCTTGTTACAACAAGCTCTTTATTAATTCTGTTTCAGAGATCAGGTCCGTCTTTTTAGATCCTCTTATTTTTAATTCAATTTTTTTGGCCGCCAATGTTTTTTCGCTGATCACTATCCTATTTGGAATCCCTATCAGATCCGCGTCATTAAGTTTTTCTCCGGTTGAAGCATCTCTGTCGTCATATAGTACTTCTACGCCGCTTTTAACCAATTTTTCATATAGAGCCTTAGCTGCCTTAGTTACTTTGCTATCCGAATCTTTACCGCTTAATTCAACCAAGTGAACTTGAAATGGGGCTACTGTTTCAGGCCAAATGATTCCATATTCATCACTGAATTCTTCCACAATAGTTCCTAAAACTCTAGTAGGTCCAATGCCATAAGAACCCATAATTACTGGTTTTTTCTCGCCATTTTTATTCAAAAAAGAAATTCCGAAAGCTTCAGAGAATTTAGTTCCCAACTTGAAAATATTTCCCACCTCAATCGCCCTCCCAAACTTAATTTGTCCTCCGCACTTAGGACACTTCCCTTCTTTGGTTCGTATGGGCGCATTCGTATTGCCGGAGCCGTTAGGCGAAGGCGCGCTTTTCGTGTGCCAAATTTCTTGATTTTGGCCAAAACCGCATTTTTCACAATAAAAAATAGTATCTTCCCCGGCAGGATTAAGGACCTGAAATTCATGGGTATATTCTTTTGTAAAATCTCCTCCGCCTGTTTCACAAATTATGGTTTTAAGATTAAGCCTCTCGAATATATTTTTATAGGTTTGAATAACCTTTTCATAATATTTATCTAAGTCTTCCTTCGATTCATGAAAACTATATAAGTCCTTCATAGAAAACTCCCGTCCGCGCAAAAGTCCGGCTTGAGGCCTAGCCTCGGCCCTGAACTTGGTTTGAATTTGGTAAGCAGCTTTAGGGAGATCTTTATAAGAATTAATGAATTTTACGGCTATGGCTGAAATAACTTCTTCATGAGTCCAACCAAGGCCATATTCAAAATCTTGCCGAAGAAGGTGCTGATTAATAACCGCTCCAGTTTTATAAATAACGCCCACCTCCCATCTGTTGGACTTTTCCCAGTATTTTTTTTGAATCAATGAGGGCATTAAAAGCTCCTCGGCTCCAATGGCATCCATCTCCTCTCTGATGATTTTGTTTATCTTTTCCAAGACTCTTAAACCTAATGGAAGCAATGTATAAACTCCAGCGGAGGATTTATCAATGAATCCGCCTCTAAGCAAAAACTGGGCATTTTTAGATGCTTCACTTTCGGAAAGCTTTCTTGATGTCTTTGCGAATAATTGTGATTGCCTCATAAAATTAAATATGCCAACCTACAAATGTTACGAATGTCGGTCTTTCTTATTTGTAGCCACGTAATATTAGTATGATTCCTGCCTACCGGCAGGCAGGCGTATATTTGTATATTTACCTTATTTTAAGTGAAATTACCCCAGAAAACAATCCCAATATAAGAAATCTAAATTGCGCTCTTTTTACTAAAAAAGGTTGATCGTATCCTTAATTGTTGTAAATAAAAATAGAGAAAAAAGCACAATAAAACCGAATCCATTCACTATCATTTCGGTTTTTTGACTTATGGGAGAACCTTTTAGTTTTTCAATTAAAACTATGATAAACCACCCGCCATCCAGCATCGGGAAAGGCAGGAAATTGAAAATTACAAAATTTATTGAAAGAATGGCCAAGAGCTGAATAAAATAAATAAGTCCAGCCTTAGAAATTAATGACCCCATGGCAAAAAGACCGATCGGACCTACTAAATTTTGAAGGGTTGAAGAATCTGTAAATAATTTTCCGATCAAAGAAATGTATCCGCTCAAATAAGAAACAATTAAATTACATGCAGTTTTAAAACTTTCAAAAACACCTCCCGCTATCCCAACTTTTGGCGTGCCTGTTTCACTGTAATAAATTCCTAAAATTTCTCCTGTTTTTGAACTTCCTTCCGGAAAAAGAACGGTTATATTTTTTTCAAAACCGTCTCTTTTAATTTTAAAACCCGCTTCTTTGCCGGCGCTTTCTTTCAAATAATTGTTAAATTCGTCGGCGCTCTGGAAATCTAATATCAGATCCCCTTTTTGAAAATCAGAATAATAAGCCAGGCTCTCCGGCTTGATATCCGCCACGAAAATACCCTGAGGAATGCCGACGATCATAACTATAAAAAGCAAAAACCATCCTAAAAAGAAATTGATCAGGACACCGCCGGCGATTATCAACGCTTTTTTATAAAAACTCTGGCGCATAAAACTTGTGTGAGGCGGAAGGTCTTTTCTTTCTACCTCCGACCTTAAGCCATTTATTTTAAGAAAGCCTCCCCACAAGATCCAATTGAAACTATAAATAGTTTCTTTTATTTTTTTGCTCCAGATTTTCGGAGGAAAACCTATTCCAAATTCTTCAACGGCAACGCCAAAAAACTTAGACATTAAAAAATGTCCGAGTTCGTGCACTATAACCACAAATGAAAGTCCTAAAAAAACTATTATTCCCATGTATTTAAAGTGTGTTCCATCAGAATAACTCAAAAATAACTAAAAATAAAGTTGACTTTTTTAGAAAAAAGATTATTATACTGTCAGTTCACTTATATTATTTTCAAAAGGAGAAACCATGGCTCAAATAAAAAAAGAAGTTGGGCGCTTCATGGGAACTGGTATTAAGTTGTATTTCAGATCCGGATATAAAGAGAATTTGGGAAACGGAATAATTATTTCCGACGGAGAAAAAGTTCATGTCTGGATAGAAAAAAAACTGAGAAACAAGATAAGCTTCGTAATTTCCACCGCTTCCGTCAGAGAATTAGACGTTAAGATTCTTGAGAAGGCGACCTACAGGAATATAGACACCGGCAACTTCGAAGTATTCGTTTTCTAAAAACAATCCCCTCGCTTTTATGGAGTGAGGGGATTTTATTATTTATTATTCAAATATTTCTTTAACCTTTGCCTCGAGCACCTTATCCGCTTCTCCATTATATTTATCGGTAATTTTTTGGACATCTTCTCTTTTCTTAAAAGCTATATCTTCGGAAAAAACATCATCATCTTCCATTTTTTTAATATTTCTGTTCGATTCATCTCGGGCACCCCTGATTTTAATTTTAGTTTCTTCCGTTGTTTTTCTGATAACTTTTTCTAATTCTTTTCTTCTTTCCTCTGTTAAGGCTGGCAAACTTACCCTGACTAAATTGCCGGTAATACTGGCTCCGATCTTTAAAGAGGAATTTTCAATGGCCTTTGCTACCGCACCGGCTACGCTCATGTCCCAAACCGAAATATTTATTTCCCTTGGAGGAATCACGGAAATAGAACCTAATGCTTTAATTGGCGTCATTTGACCAAAATAATCAACTTTTATATCTTCAACCATTCTGGCTGAAGGCCTATTGCTTCTTATAGTTTGAAATTCGGTTTTAAGAAATTCTAAAAAATTCTTAAGTTTTGCTTCTAGTTCTTTGGTTATATCCATATCATTATAAAATTTCTAATTATTCTAATTGCCCTAATTAACCTAAACAAATCCCAATTCCTAAACGACTAAACAATAAAATGTCTCTTGAATTTGTTTGTTTTTGGAGCTTGGGTCATTATTTAGAAATTAGAAATTAGGAATTAGGAATTAGGAATTATTTTAGTTGGATCGCCTCGAGCTGTAAACGTTTGTTAACATTATAACTTTTTATCAAAAATAGTCTACTTAAAACCGACCTGATCTCTTTATAATTTTTAACCGGCTCTTTTCTTAGAATAACGATCAAGCTTTCAAAAAAACGATCAAGCATCTCGGGTTTTTCCCCCGTAGCAGGACGAAGCTCGTTACGGGGCCTCGCTTTGTGGTCATCAACTAATTTTTTAATGAATTGCGATCTGCTAAAACCAACTGATCTTAAAAAAATTCGAGCCATCTCATCTATTTCGGACAGCTCCTTATTATTTATTAACTCTATAGCTCTTCCCGGACGCCCATAAGCGAGAACTGCCAATTCTTCAGCTTTTTCCTTTTTGATATTTAAATCTTTAATTAAAAAATCACGGATCTCATTTTTACCGATCCTGGAAAAATATATTTTTTGAAGCCTGGAAAGGATTGGGGACAAGATATTATTAAGATTACTGACAATTAAAATTATTAAAGCATGCTCGGGCGGCTCTTCTGTTATTTTCAAAATAGCGTTTTGAGCTTCAGCGGTCAAAGTGTCCGCATTATCTATGATCACGGTCCTTTTCAAAGAATTCTGAGGTTTTTGCCACAAAAAATTTTTGATCTCTCTTACGCAATCAATACCGGATTTTTTTATAGTTAAAGTTTCTGATAGTAATTTTGACGGTGCGTCAAACTCATTATTTTCCAAAAAATTTGCCAGTGACAAAGCAAAACTGAATTTTCCCACTTGCGGCTCTCCAAAAAAAATATAGCCGTGAGCCAAACTGCTATTTTTTACTAATTTCTTAAAATTTTCTACCAAATATTGGTTGCCAATAAACATGGGTTAAAATTTCTAATTGACCTAATTGCTCTAATTAACCTAAACACAATCCTATTTTTTTGGGTTTTGGGATTTGGGTCATTGTTTAGAAATTAGAAATTAGAAATTGTCTTAGTAAAATCAACGTTTGTTGAGTAATGTTCTCTTATAAACCTCCAGGTGGGTTAAAATAATTCCGGCGCCTTTAGCTACGCAAAACAACGGTTCATCGGCTATATAGGTCTGCACCCCTGTCATTCTTTTGAAAAACTCATCTATATTTTTTAACATTGCTCCACCACCAGAAACAATAATTCCCTTTTCCATAATATCCGCCACAAGTTCCGGAGGGGTTTCATTAAAAACATTTTGGACAGATGCCGCTATGTCAATCAAATGAGGCGTTAATGCTTCTGCTATTTCATTAGAATTTACAATTATATCTTTTGGAAGTCCGGAAATTAAATCTCTTCCCCGTAATTGATATTCTAATTTATCCTTAATTGGGAGAGCTGAGCCAATTTGCATCTTAACCATTTCTGCTGTTTGTTCACCAATTGCAAGAGAATATTTTTTCTTGATATACTCCATAATTACATGGTCAAATTTATTACCGGCAATACGGAGGCTAGACCAAGAAACTATGCCCCCTAAAGAAACAACGGCTACCTCAGAAGTTCCGCCGCCGATGTTAATGATCATGCTTCCGGAGTAAGCATTAATTGGTATTCCGGCTCCCAACGCCGCCAGAATCGGTTCTTTGACGATATATGCCTCCTTAGCGCCCGCTTCACGCGCGGCGTTCATAACTGCCCTCCTTTCAGTGGGGGTTATACCGGCAGGAGAAGAAATGACTACGTCCGGCTTAAACAAATTAAACCTTCCATTGGCTTTAGAAATAAAATACTTAAGCATTGCCTTAGTAATGTAATAATCGGCTATTACACCATCCTTTAATGGTCTGTAAGCCATTATGTCTGCGGGTGTTCTGCCAATCATTTCCTTTGCTTCTCTGCCAACAGCTAAAACAGTATTGTCCGGTTTACTTAAAGCTACAATGGTTGGCTCATTAATAATAAAGCCTTTACCAGAGACAAAAACAATCGTATTGGCCGTTCCAAGATCTATTCCTATTTTTCTATTTAACATAATAAATAATTTACAATTTGTAATTTACAATTTTTAAAAAATTGCTTGTTTTAATGCTTGAATTATAAGGGTTTGTTTGTAAATTGTAAATTTAAAATTAAAAATTTCTTCGCTGTATGTCTGCCCCTAATTTCGCTAGCCGCTCATCAAGCTTTTCATAGCCCCTATCAATCTGTTCAATATTTCCGATCACGCTCTTGCCTTTTGCCAATAAGGCTGCGATCACAAGCGTGGCTCCGGCTCTCAAATCTAAACTTTCTATCTCCGCCCCCTCCAAAACTGTCGGTCCATTAATGATCGCTCGATGAGGATCCAGAATAACCGCATCTGCCCCCATCTTTTTTAATTCATTTATATATTTTAATCTGCCTTCATACATAATGTCAAAAATAAGCGAGCTACCCTTAGCCTGCGTGGCCAAAACCCCAAACGGAGCCTGAAGATCAGTTGGAAAGCCTGGGTAAGGAAGCGTCTGAATTTTTGCCGATCTCAATACCGAAGCCTTGCCATTCACGCGGATAAAATCATTGCCTATTTCAAAAGATACCCCAAAATCTCTTAATTTCATAATTGGAGCATCTAAAAATTCCTGATCGCACCCCTTAATTAAAATATCGCTTTTTGTTGCGGCCGCCAAAACCGCAAAAGTGCCCGCCTCAATAGGATCATTGATTATTCTGTGGCTTATTTTTTTAACCGCCGAAGATATTCTTTTTTTTATTAATAAAAAATTAGTTCCCGTCCCAGAAATTCCAACTCCAAGCTTTTCTAAAAATCGGCAAAGATCTGCCACGTGAGGTTCGGTGGCCGCCAATCTTATTTCTAAGTTATTATCAGCCCCGAACATTAATAAGTTCTCAGTCGCAGTCACGCTTATTTCTTTTAAGATTATCTTGCCTTCTTTAATTTCATTTAAAACCAGATTATATAAACCCTCTTTTTCGTCAAAACTTATTTTTACGCCCATTTCTTTAAAAGCTTCCAAATGAGTATCTAGCGGTCTGGCGCCAATATGACAACCGCCAGGAGTAGAAAGCTTGAATCTTTTAAAACGGGCTAAAATTGGCCCGACCAAAAGAACCGAAGATCTTATTTTTTTTAATAAAACCTGATCAATAGATTCCGGAGAAAAATCGGAATTGTCTATTTCAATTGAATAATCATCAAGCCACCGCTGTTTAGATCCGCAACTTTTTAATATATCCAACATAGTCAAAACATCACCTATTTTAGGAATGTTGCTTAGAACGGTTCTGCCTTTATTTAAAATAGTGGCTGCTATAATAGGAGTGGCAGAGTTTTTGGATCCTCTCACGGATATCTCGCCTTTTAAATGCTTGCCTCCATTAATAATAAACTTCATAATAAGTATTAATTATATACATAATAACTAATGAATCTAAAAATTAGAAGGTCAATATTTTATGCGCTAATCGTAATCTTTTTAATTCTGGTATTTTTTATTATCCCATATTCTAACGGGTGGCGCTTTGATTTTAGTACTTTTAGTTTTGTAAGGCTTGGCGGTCTTTACTTAAATGTAGAACCAACTGAATTTTCGGTCCGGGTAGATAAATTAACTTTTGAGATAAAATCTAGCTTTATGAAGAGCGGTTTATTGATAGCTAATTTATTTCCAAAAACCTATCATGTTTCCATACAAAAAAACGGCTATCAATCATGGAATAAAAATTTAACAATAAAACCGTCTATAGTTACCCAGGTCTATCCGATCATCCTAATTTTAGAGAAAAAAAGCGAAGAACTATTGGAAACCAAAGTCAAAGATTTTTCCCCAAATGTAAATTATTTGGCATGGAAAGATATGAACAACAAACTAAGAATAGACGGGAAAATAATTAAAGGAACCGACTTTATAGCTTGGCTAGCAGGTGAAAGATCGGTCCTGGTTTATGATGAGATCACAAAAAATTATTTCGTTATCAACCCCGCGCAAAACAACTCTGCCTTAAATATCAATTTACTCTTTAATAATCTTAAATATCAAAAAAATATTGATGATAAAAATCCCATTAAAAGGATCTTCGCGCATCCTTCCAATAAAAATAAGCTTGTCCTAATAACGAATAAAAATTTGTACGTTTTAGATTTTTATAAGCCATCTTTGGAGATAATGAAAAATGGACAACCCGCCCGAACGACTGAAGTCTTTCAGTCGGGCGGGTATACCCTTTTTAGCGTTAGTGGCGAAGAAATATTTTTTACCGATACAAGTTCTTTATATCGCTACGATCTAAATAAAAATGAGACCGCTACCATATTAAACCAAGAAGGCATTAATTCTTTAGAAATCTCACCCAATAACCAATTTATAGCTTTTTCCAGTGGCAACAAACTGGCTCTTTTAGACAGGTCTAAAAACGAAAACAATTTAATAAACTTAATTGATAATCCGATATTCTTCAAATTCTCTCCGGACAGTAAAAAAATAGCCGTGGTTTATAACGATAATAAAATTAAAATATTTTTTATTGGCGATGATTATGAATTATTCAATAAAAAAGCAACGGGAACTTCATCTTTTGATATAAATTCTTTAGATCCGAGCCTTCCTATTGCCTGGCATAATAATTCTTGTTACCTTTTTGTGAAATCTGAAAAAAGCTTAAAATTTTTAGAAATCAATGATGATCAGCCTGTAAACTTGCAAACAATTGATACGGGCATTGATAAGTATTTTTATAATGACCAAAAAAATGTAATATACCTAATCAAAAATGAGTCCCTATATAAGATTATAGAATGAAAAAAATCTATTAAATCTTTAGCGCTTCGCCCTAAATCTTCAAAAGATCGGGCGGCATTTTTAACGCTTGGCCCACTGCGGAGCCTTTCTTGCCTTTTTAAGACCGGGCTTCTTTCTTTCTACCATTCTTGAATCCCTAGTAATAAAACCATACTTTTTAAGCCTCTTTCTAAATTCAGCATTTAGTTTAATCAGGGCTCTTGTTATCCCGTGTCTAATGGCCTCGGCTTGCGAAAATATTCCACCACCGCTAACAACAATAGTAAATCCGTGCCTATCTTTTAATTCCAAAATTGCCAAGGGCGCATTAATGATATCGTGAAGTTTTGATAGCTTTAGATAATCCTTATAATCTTTTCCATTAATTTTAATACCCGGCTCATTAATTATAAGCCTTACTCTTGCAATTGAAGTTTTTCTTCTTCCGATCGCTTCAATATATCTGCCCTTTAAAACAGATCCTTCTTTAGCAACCGCCGGTTTAACGACTACTGGTTTTGAAGCGGCCTTTTTAACGGTCGCTTCAGCTTTCACTCTGTGAACAACTTCTTTTTTTACTCCGCCAGCTGGCGGATTCTTTTTTACTGCTTTTTTGATCATATATTTATTTTATTCATATGTACGTATTTGTTTTGTAGTATGCTATCCGTATACTTTTATTCAATAATTAAACGCCTTAATCTTTTCATCTTTAAAAAGTTTTTTGGAAGCATCTTTTCAACTGTTTTTCTTAAAACTTTTCCGGGATTTTCAACATAAGCAATTCCTAATTTTTTCTCCTTTAAATGCCCCATATAACCGGTATGGCGATAGTAAATCTTTTGCTCCATCTTTTTAGGAATGATGCTCAATTTATCAACATTTTTAACACGAACACTATCGCTACCGGCCAATCTTGGCTCGTAATAAGCGTTTTTTTTGTTTTGCAAAATAATAGCTATCTCTGAAGCTATTCTTCCTAATTTTTTATTTGTCGCGTCAATAACGTATTCCATTTTATTTATATAATTTCTCTTTTATATTTGTAGGCCCGTACTAATTGGTTATTCGTTGATTTACACAAATTCAATTAACGCCTTTTGGGCGGCATCACGTTTTCTTTGTCCGCCAATTTTCAATATGCGCAAATATCCGGAAGTTCTATCTTTGTATTTCGGAGCTAATTCATAATACAATTTATTAGCCGAATCTTTGGTAAGTCTTGATAAAAGCAATCTTAAGCTGGCCAAATTATTTTTCTTAGCCAAAGTCATAGCTTTTTCAACGATTGGCCTTATTCCTTTCGCTTTAGCTTCTGTAGTTTCCATCCTGCCCTTCATTATTAAATTGTGGGCCAAAGTTTTCAGAAACAACTTTCTCGGACCCTTTTTCTTATGAAACTTTCTCATATACGAAATTAATATTACGAACGATACGAACCTATACGAATGATACGAACAATAAAATCAGTTTATGGTGTTCGCGTATGTTCGTGTTGTTTGTGTTATTTTGTTTTCTTTTTTATTTTTATTACCTTCTTTTCTTTGACTTCTTTTTTATTTTCAGCTGATGTAATTTCTAAAACTTCCACTTTTGAAAGCTTGTCAAAATGATCTTTTAAAATATTTCCGGCTTTATGCAGGGCGGAAGAAGGCGTAATACTGCCGTCCGTCTTGATCTCTATTTTTAATTTATTGTAGTCGGTTCTGTCGCCTACGCGCATATTCTCTACTGTAAAATTAACTTTAACAACCGGGGAAAATAAAGAATCCAAAGCAATGGTGCCAACTGGAAGTTTTTCAAATTTTCTAACTTCAACCGGCACATAACCAAGCCCTTTCTCAACAATTAATTCCATATCTAATTCGGCGGATTTTGAAGATAGTGTGGCAATATGAATATCCGGTGAAATTATCTCAAGTTGAGATCCAGTCTTAATATCACTGGCTAAAACTTCTTTTTCCCCTTTTACTTTCAATGTTAAAGTTTGAGGTTCATCTACAAGAATTCTAAATCTTATCTTTTTAAGATTAAGACAAATTTCCACTATATCTTCCAAAACATGGGGAATGGTAGAGAATTCATGATCAGCGCCTTTTATTTTAACCTGAATAATGGCCGCTCCAGGCAAAGAAGAAAATAAAGTTCTTCTTAGCGCATTTCCTAGGGTTAAACCATACCCATTGTAAAGACCCTCAATTTCAAAAACACCATCAGTAATAGTTTCAGAAATTTTTTTAATATTCACAGACTCGCTTAAATATGTAAATTCCATATATTTTATTTAAAATTCAAAATTTAATTTTTTATTGTTTAGAGTAAAAATCGACGACCATATTAATATCAAAAGGAAAATCAATATCGGCCGGAAGAGAAATTACTTTTCCTTCTAATTTTTCCGGATCCAAACTAAGCCAGAGAGGAGCAACATATCTCATCAAGTTCACGGATAGATCTTTAAAAACTATGTGGTCCTTTGATTGCGGACGAATACTTATTTTTTCTCCTATTTTCACAGAAAATGAAGAAATGGTCACTTTCTTGCCATTAACCATAATGTGTCCATGATTTATCAATTGACGCGCTACTGAACGAGACGGAGCTAATCCAAGCCTGAAAACAACATTGTCCAATCGTCTTTCTAAAAGCTGAATAATCACATTGCCCGTAATTCCAATTTTTTTAGAAGCGGCTTTAAAAATATTACGAATTTGAGCTTCTCTTAATCCATAGGTAAATCTTATTTTTTGTTTTTCATTGAGCTGTTGTCCATATTCGGATTTAGCGCCCCGGCGGCTAGCTCCATGAGCTCCCGGTTTGACCTGCCTTCTTTCAAGGGCGCATTTTGGAGAATTACAACGGTGAGCTTTCAAAAAAAGCTTAGTGCCCAATGATCGTTCTTTTTTTTCTCTAGTATCAAACATTTGTTTAGAAATTGCTGTTAAACTCTTCTAACTTTGACTGGTTTCGGACCATTGTGTGGAATTGGAGTAACATCACGGATAGACAAAATATTAAATCCCTGATTAGCAAAGGAACGAATCGAAGAATCTCTACCTCTGCCGATACCATTGACCATAACATGTAAATTGGCTGGACCTACCTTTTTTAATTTTTCAGCTAAAGCGGCAACTACTTTGGAAGCCGCGAATGGCGTGGCTTTTTTTGGCCCTGAAAAACCAAGAGCTCCAGCCGAAGACCATGCCAATAAATTACCTTTTTCGTCAGTAACCGAGATCAAAGTATTGTTATATGAAACTTTTACATAAGCGTTTCCGGTATCAACTTTTTTAGTCCCGATTTTGCTTTGCAAAATCGAGGATCCTCGACTCGTTTCACGAGTCGGGACGGTCTCTTTATTTTCGTTTTTTGTCCCGACTTCATCGAGGATCCTCGGCTTTGTCGGGACTACTTTAACTTTTCCCATATGAATAGTAGATTAGCCACTAGCCGCTAGCTACTAGTATTTTTCTTTCTAGTCGCTAAGCGCTAATCGCTTTTATTTTTATTTTAATTCGGTTTTTCTCTTACCGCTGCCGGCAGTCTTTCTGACATTGCCACGAACAGTTCTAGAATTAGTTTTCGTCCTTTGTCCGCGTACCGGAAGTTTGCGCGCATGCCTAGATCCCCTATAGGCTCCCAGATCTTTAAGCATAAGGATATTTTGTTTGATGATCTGCTTTAACTCTCCTTCAATTTTATAATTTTTTTCAATATATTCTTTAAGCTTACTAAGCTCATCGGAGGTTAAATCCTTTGCCCTTTTATTCATATCAATTCTAGTTTTTTCTAAAATATCACGCGACAAAGCACGGCCTATGCCATAAAGATACGTAAGAGAAATTTCCACTCTTTTATTGTCCGGAATATTTATACCAAGTAAACGCATAATTTTTGATTTATAATCTAGCCCTGTCTCTGTTTATGTTTTTTAGTTTTACAAATAATGCAAACGCGGCCCTTTCTTCTGACGACCTTACAGCTATTGCAAATTTTTTTTACCGAAGCTCTTACCTTCATAATATTATTCGTAAATTCGTACTAATTCGTTATTAGTTGATTACTTTAAAGCCTTCTTGTTATTCTTCCCCGAGTCTCGTCGTAAGTGCTGACATCGAGCAAGACTTTATCGCCCGGCAATATTTTAATATAATTCATACGCATTTTACCAGAAAGATGCGCGAGAATTTTTTTGTCCCCGCTTATAACCCTAAAATTAGTGCCCGGAAGAGCCTCTTCAACGATGCCCTCCAACTTCTTTACTGAGTCATCTTTCATAATAAAAACGGTATGGAAAATATAGCACGGCGCTATATTTTAGTCAACCACTATATTTATCTTATTTGGGTTGTTCGGAACCGTTTTTACCCAAAATGGCCAAAATGAAACAATGTTCTGACTTTCTATATCAATACCGGAAAGGGAAAAAATCTTTTCCCTAAGTTCAACGTCGGAAATGCCCGCGATCTCGCTCTTTATTTTCTCAATATCTATTTTATAACTTAAAACAGCTTTAAAAGCCACCGGAAAACTTAGCCTTCCGGAAGCAACATCCATTCTGGCAATACCATATTCCAAACTATGGCTTTTAATGAAGTAGTCCTCGCCTTTTTCGGTTTCTGCTTTTTTACTCAATATATTGATCAGATCAGGCTCCTTAAAAGAAATAATGGACATTTGCGCTTCAGAAAAAATAGAAAATTCGCCTTTTTCATTGACATTTTCATTAACCTCTTCTTTTATAGTTGAAAAAGCCGAAGATCCTTCTATGATCTTAAAATCACTGGAGATTTTTGAATAAAGTTCTGTCTTCAAACTGCTTTCTAGCGTTTCTTTCATTTTTTTCTTGGCAGCGGCAATATCGGAAGTGGTTGGATAAGCAATCTCCCCAACAAATCCTCCTGTCATATTGCCTTTTGATTCTCCGTAAAACGCCGCATATTTAGGGGTACCTTTAAATCCGGGTATCTGAAAAAGTTTTACCGGACCAACGTTATATTCTTCGCCGGCTTTTTCGGCAACAACATCCGCGTCAATACTTGATGGAAGTATCTTGCCTTCGGATATTTTTGCTCCCGGAACAGTGATCTGTTTAACTAATTTAAATATCTTCCCATCAGGAGAAAGAAAACGGGTATCTTTCACTAAGGTTTGGGCGTCAGAACTATAGCTATTGTAGATTGTCATTTTTCCGGAAGCTTTATTAGAAACCTGTTTTTTCCCGGTTGCCGGAAATGGCAGAGAAGAAGATTTAGATGAAGTAGATTTTTGATTAGGAATGGTGACGGTTTTATAATCGGCATGGGCATTTACCTGAGTAATCACAGAATCGTTATAAGACCAATCTATTTTTTTAGAAACAAGCTTAATGTCTACTTTGGGAAGTATTGTAACGGCGCCAAAAATAACTAAACCCAAAACGACGGTTCCAATAACCATTTTAATAGGGATCTTTTTTATAAATAACTCCTTCTCTTCAAACTCCCCGACTTCTCGCTCGATTTCCCCTTCTACGGTATCTTCTTTCTCTTTTTTATAAAATTTGCTTTGTTTGTTTTCAAATTCTTCAAGGCTTAGATTGCTGGAAATTTTTTTAATAAATTCCTCTTCTTTTTTCCAGCTTTCTTCTCCATGAACATTTCTAAAAGAGACGGCCGATCTATCTTTTTTGCCGGGCCCGCCTTTCTCTTTTTTAGGAATTATATCTGAAAATTGTCTTTTATTTTTTACAAAAAAAGGGTTAATGGCTTCAATCCCGGCAAGCTCAGCTAATTCAATAACGCGATTGTCTACCGACTCAATTAATATTTTTTTATCTATGGCGTTAGCCTCTCTTTTTAAAAGATGAAAATTGCCCAAAGACTCCCCCAATTGAGAAAATCTGGGAATAATCAAAATAACTTCATCTGAATCGGTTTCTATAATTTTTTCAACAATAAGAGCTGCTTCGTCGCTTTTATTGATATTTATTTTTTTCATGATAAAAGCCACCTTACTCTTCTATTGGCAAGATAGTTGATCTTTTCATTTTTGGGCATCAAAAACATTTCCAGTAGAACAGAAGACAGCGTTGACAAATTCTTTATTTTTTTAACAGACTTACTAAATTGTATCGTAAAACCCATTTTTTTCATAACTGTGTCGGTGGATAACAATTCAACTTTAAAATTTTTATTAAACTTTGACTCAAATCTTTCAGAGATCAGACAAGAAGGAAGATTAAAGTACGGATTTATATATATTTTTCCGGTTTCCGGCGCCAACAGCTCAATTCCATTGGCCAAAAGCTGGCATTCTTCCATAAAAATATTTTCCAATTTTTTTATCAGATACGGGGAACCGCCGTTTCTATTGTAAATTTCTATCAGGGTTTCAGAGACGGCATTGTCAAGTTTAAAATTATCATTCAAATTTTGCAGCAAAGAATTGCCTCCCCAATCAAAATTATCTATGTGGTAAAGATGGCCGGCGGAAGCATGAAAAACGGCGGTTTGGTTTGGAAATAGATTTACTAAGAACAACGGTTTATTTTCATTTATAGAATTAAGAAGCGTATGGGACAGCGTTGTGCCCGCCTCGCTTACAAAAATAATTTTATTAGAAGATGTTAATTCCCTGACTCCTCTGATAAAATCCCTCACGCCAAAAGTTTCGCTTAAATATATTTCTACTGATTTTGCTTTAAATCCCAGCGGATTTACTACCTTGTGCCCATCAACTTTTACGCCCCTGATACGAACATCTGCCAGAAGAACATCAATTTCTTCAACACTCATTTTTTTGGCAGCCTTAGGTCTTTGCTTATCAAAAAATCTCCAAATAGCTTGGGAAATTAAATTATCAAGATCGGCTTCATCTATCAGTTCTTTAGGCTTTGGTCTTACTAAAGAAACCGAGGAATAAACAGTAAGCGCCAAATTTGAATCTAGATTTAAAATGATATTAAAATCCGCCTTTTTAGACACTTTTTTAAGTATCTTTTTTACCTCTTTTAGCAAATACGGGACTTCTAAACTGCGGAGTTCCTTTATCCAATTCTTGCATATCAAAATATTCTTGGAAGAGAAATCCGCCTTAACAAGCGTGATCTGTAAATAATGATTTACGACCTCAATAACCAAAAAATTCGGGTTCTTGACCGTTAGACTGGAAATTACTCGCTTTAAAAAGTTGAGGTCTAACACATTCAATTATACCACTATATTATAAATGGGAGGAAATCCCTTACTCGCCGCTTTTTTTATTTCCTGCCTGCACCGGCATCATCCACAAAATTAAGCAGAAAAATAAAAAACCCGCGATCTTACTCGCGGGCTCATTGGTTCGCTTCCGTTAATTGACGAACTCAGCCTTTTATTACTTTTTCATCTTCAAAACACAGCTTTGATTCACTTTCAAATCCGCAACTTATACATATCTTTTTGGAAATATAGCGATCCGAAACTATAAATCCTCCCGCCGTATAGATCGTTGTCCTATCCACCCCTCTAGACTTGAATGCCCGAAATTTACCGTATTTGTCGCATTTTTTAGGAAAAACAAAACAAAGAAAACCGATAACAACCATCATAAAAAAGCCCCTAATCCAATTCCTGTAATAGAAACAAGCTGCTGAATTTCCGGATTCACACATTCCCCCTTTTTATACTATAAATTAGCTTATTTCAATATAAGCTATAAATAAACGAAGTCAATCCAAACACTAAGTTAAAGTTTTTATTTAATAACAAATTTAATCCTTCTCGTACCCGCTCCCACTGCCTCTTGTTTCTGTATTTTAAAACTTCCTAACTGTAAAGTATGCTCAACGTGCGGGCCACCGCAAAATTCTATGCTATATGACCTTTCACTGCTGCCACCTTTTGGCCCGACAAAATAAACTTTTACATTATTAGGATATTTTTCCTTGAAAAAGAACAAGGCGCCGGTCTTTTTAGCCTCCTCTATCGGCATTTCCTTGAAATAAACCGGCAGATCTTGATTAATGATGTTGTTTATCTCGCCTTCAACTTTTTTAACTTCTTCTTCGGTCAATTTTCTGGTAAAAGAAAAATCAAACCTTCCCCTTTCCGGATTGATATCCGAACCCATTTGTTTTATTTCTTCTCCCAAATTATTTCTCAAAGCTTTTTGGAGCAAATGCGTAGCCGTGTGAAGCTTGATCACTTTTTCCGTATCTTCTTTTGATCCGGCCTTCAATTCTCCAGTATCCAAAACTAATCCATGTCCTCCGAATTTCTTTTCTGCTCCGGCTCTGGATGTATCCTGATGTTTTTTATATTCCTCATCAAAACCGGTCTCATCAAAAACGATCCCCTTTTCTTTGCAAAATTCCTGCATCAGCTCTTTCGGAAAACCATATGTTTCATAAAGCGAAAAAGCATCCTTTCCGGAAATGGATCCGTGTTTTTTCATACCGATCAATTTCTGAAGCTGGGCAATGAAAGAATCAGGCTCTTTAGCGGCTAAGATCAAATTATTAAACGCCTTTAATCCCTCGCCTATGGCCCTGCTAAATTTATCTCTTTCTTCGTAATAGACT
>Ga0210057_1003116_pt1 | contig 23061 bp, 29 predicted proteins | sample CryGeyCG2114_010_2_FD_183968 | JGI IMG/M metagenome (GOLD analysis project Ga0210057, IMG submission 183968) | Groundwater microbial communities from aquifer - Crystal Geyser CG10_big_fil_rev_8/21/14_0.10 (SPAdes) (version 2) | ecosystem: Environmental > Aquatic > Deep subsurface > Groundwater ...
AATTGTCGCATGAATTGGAACACTCTCTTCAGGAATGTCCTCCTGTAATCTACTGTTGGCATATTGGTCAAGATATATGCGGTAAGTTCGACTTCGGGCTCCAGGTACCCCAGCTGATTTTTCATTAGTGCGGTTCTCATTATTATGATTTTTTCATCACCACCAGCCTTATTTAATACATCCAAAAATACTGGATTATTCCCCTGAAATTCATGGTGGATCTCTTCGTGGATTATCTTTGTAATGACCCTTCGCTCTTCTTCTTCAAATTCTTTTTGTCCATCATTTGGTAAACGGGTTGCTTCACCTAACCAATAAAAAACATCTGTATCCCCTCCAGGAAGGAGCATCTTGTCAACAAGCCCTGAAGCCGGTCCCCCTTTCGAGGTATCTTTTTGTGCCATAAAATGAAGATCGACGTTTGATTTTTCCGGAGCTACCTTACCAAAAAAAACAGCAATTCCCTCTAAAGATTTCGATATTTGCATACGATGCTTTACTTCGTAATCAGTTAACCTATTTTTCCATTCGGTAATTACCGGCTCAGCCACTTGCCAGATCTTTTCCGACTTTTTTCTCAGCTCACTTTCGTTTGGATCATCCATCATTCCTTCAGGGGGATCATTGAGTTCATCCATTATTTAAACACAATCTCCGATAACTTCTTTGAAATATCATTTGGATATTTATCCTGCCAGACGTTTCTACCAATCGCAATTCCCCTTGCTCCTGCCTTCATGGCGCCTTCAATCTCCAAGTCCAGATTTTCCCAATCGACTTTCTTTCCACCCTGTGCCAGCACGCCGGTCTTTCCCGCCGCTCTCACGACCCACTCAAAGCTTTCCGAATCCCCTGTGTAAGGGACCTTGACGAAGTCCGCGTTCAGTTCCATTCCAATCCTAGCTCCATAAGCCACCACATCTCGATCTGCTTCTCTACCGGCTACCTTCCTGCCTCTTGGATACATCCAAGCGATCACAATTATACCTCTAGCATGTGCCTCATCTTCTATCTTAGAAAACTCCACCATCATTCGTTCCTCATTTTCACTTCCCACGTAAATCGAATATCCCACTCCTATTGCTCCCAAAGAAGCGGCTTTCTCAACAGTACAAAGTTGTAATGACAAAGGTTCTTCTCCTTGAAACGAAGTTTTCCCATTTAATTTCACGATTAGTGGAGGTACATTTTGGACTTGTCCTGAGCTAGCCGAAGGATAATATTTAGCCGCCACCCCTTCTTGAAATACCACTCCCGAAAAATATCCGTTCTTGGCAATCTCCATAATGTAGGCTGGATCCACGGTTTTCTCATTAAAGTCGACCGGCCCATGTTCAAAACCTTGATCATAGGCCAAAAGCATTACTTTTCCGTTTTTTTCAATCCTTGTAGTATCTATCATATTTCCATTATTCCATAAAGGCTTTCTCGCCACTCAAATCGTCCTTAATCTCTTGATGTGGAGGCATCTCCAAATCGAACTCCTCTAGATACTGCATCACTTGTTCAGGTGTTGTTGCAATTTTGTAAACTCTCAAAGCCCCGGGCCTAGCACCTATTTTCATGTTTTTGACCAGCTCTTCTACAATCGGATACCAAAATCCACCGTACAAAATTAATGGTTTATGATGACCAAAATAAAGGTAAGCAAGTCCCCATGCCATACCCAGTTCGGACAGTGTTCCCGTTCCTCCGTTAAAGATAACGTATGCATCTCCCAGCTCCAGTAGTTTCATCGTTCTATCCACGTAGTTATTCATGATGATTTCCTTATCGGCTTTGTTCTGTGGATCTTTTCCTTCAAAGTTTTCAATAAATTTAGGATAAAAAGTAGCTACCGAAGCCACTCCACCGCCCTCGTGAGCTCCTTCCGTAGCCGCCCTCATCACCCCAGGCCCACCACCGTTAACAACTTCCAATCCATTCTGAGCAATTAGTCTCGTCACGTCCACCGTCTCTTTATATAGTGGGTCTGCTGGAGGACAGTCTGCGAAGCCAAAAATAGTAACTGCTTTTAAATTCTTGAACGTCATACACCAATATATCACGTGTCACCGTGTCACCGTGTCACGCAACTTCGTCATTGCGAGGAATACAACCGAGTTTACCCGCCGTGGCGGGTGGCAATCTATACATATCATCCAACCAAACTTTCCAATCTCTTTAGTTCCTCTTCAACATTTTCTGCATTTAGGAGATCGGATCCGACTGCAAACTCCATCCCCAAAAAGCTTTTGTTGAACTCGTCCTCCGCAATTTCCTGAGACCACTCGGCTATCAAACATTTTTTAATATTCTCAACATTCAATCCCCCATCCACCACAATATTCACAAATTCACTCATTTCTCTGACTTTTTTTATTTTTGCCAGCACTCTCTCATCAAACTTTTGCACTCCCTGACTTCCCGCTTTCACACTCATCAGCAACACTCCATCAATATTGTTTATCATCTCCTCTAAGCCATCGAGTGGGGTGTCAATGTCAAAAGCCAGTCCGGCCTTCATCCCCGCCGCCTCCGTGTCTGCAATAAACTTGGCTCTGTCTTCCATTTTTTCGACGTGCCCATATAGCGCTGTCATTCCCGCCGCCGCACATCTATCCACCCATTCCTCCGGCCTTTCTACCATCAACTGTCCTTCAAAATCAACAATCGTATCTATATTTAGCAGTATCTCAGGCATTACTGTTTCGATCGGGGCAAATTTGCCATCAATAATATCCATTTGCACCCGCTTAGTTATCCCCCAAACTTTCTTAAGCTTCTCCTCAAAAGCCGTTATATCTTTCTCCAATATCGCGGGAACTATGGTGACCATTAAATTAAGTTGTCTAATTTCATAATTCGTCTTTTGTATTTATCATCTTCTGACTTTTTTTCCGTTAAAAAAATCTTTATCATTCGGATCACCATCTCTTCATCAAAATAATCCGAAGGAACGGAAAGAGCGTTGATATCGTCGTCAACTCTTCCCTTGCGAACCGCCTCAGTATCAAAGGCCAGACCACATCGTACTCCCGCAAACCTATTGGCGGCGATAACCATCCCAAAACCATTCCGGCAAAACAGTATCACTCTGTCACTTGAAGAAGTTACCGCTTTCACCGCCTGCTTCGCAAAATACACATAGTCATCCTCAGCCACCAAATTCGCCGCCCCAACATCCTCCACCGTATATCCCTCAGTGGCTAGCCATTTCTTAATTAACTCCTTCATCTCAAACCCTCCATGATCCGTACCCAATATTACTTTCATTACCTCTACTATATCAAACCAAGCGATTATTTTATTGTTGGGTGCAGAAGACTAGCCAACAAACCACACGGAACATGCGCATATTGAGGAGTATTTCTCCGAAATCCCAGGTATGCCCCGTGGGACGAGCTGAAAGGTATCCCGCCTACCTGGAGGCGGGACGAGATAGTAACGCGTGAGTATGATTTTTGGCGGGCTTCGAACCCAAGACAAATTAATCAAGACCCAACTCTGCCCGCAGTTCCGGCGACATTGCATCCACACTCCAGGGCGGATCCCAAACCAGATCGATAGTTACATTCTTAACTTCAGGGACATCCTTCATCGCCTCCCTCACCATCTTGTCTATCACAGGAGCTAATGGGCATCCCGGGCTAGTCAAAGTCATCTCAACTTTCGCTTTACCGGCCTCATATCTGACATCGTAAATTAGACCCAAGTCCACAATACTTACGCCCAATTCCGGATCGATCACCTTTCTCAAGGCTTCGCGGATTTTATCTTCTGTTATTTCCATCACCTTATTTTAAACTGGGCCTCGATCAAAACAAAGACCCCCCAAATACCCAGTGTCAGGCCAACCAGCATCCATTGCGTACTAGCTAACCATAGATCAGTTCCAAACGCTCCCATAAACGACAACATCGCACATCCGATTGAAGCATATATCAACACCTTTCCTACCATTAGCTTGTCTTTATTCCTCATTCATCACACCTCCTCCCATAAAATTTATTACAGATACCCTCACCTTATATTCAGTATAGCAAACGCATTTGTTCTATTTTCCCCATCTCTTTCTGAACAAATCAATATATTTGTCTAGATTCGATTTTGTCATCGTCTTAAAACTGTCACCTATCCAAATAGATCCCTTGTATTTCTTCAAAAAGTCAAACTGTTCACTCATTTGAGATTTCGACAATCCGGCATGCCCTCTGCCGACAAAACAATCGGCATCATTAATCCATACTTTTCCATTCAAAAACAGTCTGGCACTATTGTTTCTCATACTCTCTTTAAACATATAGCCATTTATCATTTTTCCAAAAAAAGGGATTTTAGAAACATAAGGATTGAGTGTATCTATACCCACCCGAGCAGAATCCACTACCCCCACAAGCGGTGATAGCTGGGAAATCGCTGACATCAAGTGAATTCTTTCTCCGGCTGTAGATCGAATCACTTCATAGCCCATTCTCAAAGCCTGTGCCCGAGTCACAGGCAAGAAATATCTGTCTGAAAAGCAAACCGGATAAGTAAAATCTATTTTCAGCATTTCAAATCCCCAATCCATGAATTGTTTAACCACTTTTCTAATATATTTTTGCACCTCAGGAAGAGTCGGGTCCAATACTTTTAACGAAAATTGCGGTAATAAATCCAATGGAGAACTCAGTCTTCCTTCAATTTCTCTACCGGATTTATTTCTCAAGAACCAATCCGGGTGCTGTTTGTACAGATTACTTTTGGGATCTGCCACATACGGAGCACACCAAATTCCCGCCTTCAACCCCATCTTTCGAATCTCGTTTACCATTACCTTCATTCCGGACGGAAAACTATTATTTATCTCCAGCCAGTCTCCCCAAGTGCAATACCCGGCATCAATCTCTACATATTTAAGACCCGTCTTGCCCGGGAACAAGGTCAGAGATCGCAGTTGACTGCGTAGATACTCCTCGCTCACTATGTTCCCTTGAAAGTAATAAGCACAGCAAAGTCCCACCGGGGGGTTTTTCACACTTCTAGTTTTAGAGTACTTTGCTATTAAATCTGCATAGTCTTCTAAAGTCTCTTTTGCCTTCCGACCCCAAACTAAGGCAATTTTCTCAGAGACCAATTTTTCATCTGGCTTAAGTCTATAGTCATCCAATTGACAAGTGATCCTTACTTTCAGACCGTCTTTACCTTCCTTGAGATAAATCTGGGTAAACTGATCCGCAGATGTGACTGCTCCAAAAACACAGTTCTTCTCGGAAAATACCACCTGAGTAAACCATTCATTCACCATACTTCCCTCAAGATAGCCAAAATTCTTCATAAATGAGTTTGAGTTCTGGTCCCTTTTAAGAATAATTCTTTTTCGCTTAGTTTCCTTTACTTGTGTTCTATATCCCGAAAAGCTCGACTGCCCCCAACCATTCTCAAGTACTTTCTCCACCTTTCCGGTCAACAAAAATTCGGCCACCACCATCGATTTCACCAAGACATCTTCTTCTCCAATGTTTCTCAACTCTACCTGCACGACAAATTCATTTTCTCCTCCCTCCACCACTTTCCTTTTTATACCCAATATTCCTACATTGTCGGAGACAATAAACTTGTCGTTTCCTTCTTTCTCTATAAAAACGCCATATTCTGAACTAAAAATATTTCTCATAAAAAATGTGTTCCTCCCGCACCCCTTTTTCTTTCAGATTCTTTTCCATCTCCTTGATCATGTTCGGTGCACCACATAGATAAACCAATGTTTTGGACCAATCTTGTTCGAGCTGGTTAACCACGGTATCCACATGTCCGGCAAATCCAGGCCAGTCCTCAGTTGGTTTCGAAATGACGATATCGTGTTTAAAATTGTCAAAATCTCGGTTTATATTATCCAGTTCTTTTAGCCAATAGAGTTCTTCGGGGTGGCGCATTCCCCAAACAAGTCTGACTTCATTGGCAAAATGTTTTCGATATAATAGATCCTCGATCATCGGTTTGAAAGGAGCTATCCCGGCTCCGGTAGCCAAAAAAAGTATCTGTTTTGTTTCGAACAACAATAGTGAGTCGATGGTAAACCTGCCCAAGAAAGCCAAAACCTCGACACTGTCTCCCACCTTTAGCCCAAGTATATATTTTGATCCCACGCCCATCGGTGTCACATCTACCAACAAGTCAATCACGTTTTCGTTTGGCAAACTAGCTATTGAATAAGACCTTCTTACACCATCCTCAGCCACTTTCAGGCTGGCATATTGGCCAGGTATGAACTCCACCTTCTTGTCAAAACCGATCCTAACCAGATAATTGTTTCCAGCCAAATTTTCCTTATATTCCACGCTTCCTAACAATTTTTCAGGCAACATGAGATTATTTTACTATTTACTAACGATTAAATAGCCGACAATTATCAAAGCTGCCCCCAAAATAAACCTCATCCATTTGGTGTTTTTATGCTCCCACTCCTTCATATCCACCACCTGTTTCCCTTCACCCATTACCACCAAAATCAACACCAAGGGTAAAATGAAAATCAAATTGTAATAGAGAAAAAGAGATAGCACTTGATACCATGGCAAACCTGACCTGGCTATCACAGCAGTCGTCCCAATATATAGTGGCATCATACAAGGAGTCGCAAAAATCGTGGTTAGTATTCCAATTAGTGCCGCTACCCCCACACTCGTCTTCGCCATCAACCTATTTATCTTTTCAAAGCCAATTTTAGGCATCCGCAGATGAATCGGCAGGTCCTGCCAAAAAACATCTTTTAGCTGAATTAGTCCTGCCAAAGCCAATGCACCTCCAATTACATATTTGAAGATCCCCGCAAACCACGATCTCTGAAAATAAAAAGCCGCGCTATAAAAAACGAGTCCCAATAGTAGATAGGTTACAAACGTGCTGAGTACATAGGTAAAGCCAATTTTATAGATCCATTTATTCTCTTTGCTTCTCCCTCCGAAGACCAACAGATATCCCAAAAATGTGATCATCATCCCGATTCCGCAAGGATTAATCCCGTTAGTCAAAGCAGTTATGGTGAGTATCGGCAGACTTATTTGCATTTTATTAAATTCCAAGAAGTTGTTTAACCTTATCAACCACAAATGGTGCTCCCACCTGTTCTCCATTTACAAAAAAGGTCGGTGTACCGGAAAGCTGTAGTGAGGCGGCCAAATCGGCGTCAACTTGCACATTCTGAGCCGCTTCATTAGATGCCAATTTTTCTCTAAATATTTTTTCGTCCAATCCCAAGCTCCTCGCATAGTCCGCAAAACTATCTTCGGGTTTATTCACTGCCGACCATTCCTCCTGTTTGTCATACAATACCGCCACCATCTCAAACCCCTTACCCATGATTCTTGCCGCTTCGGCCGCCTTAGCGGAAATCAAAGCATAACGATGCAACGAAGCTGGTAATGGGAAAAGCCTTGTTACAACCTTCACCCCTGGCATATTAAACAGTTCTTTCGTTTGTATATCCGCCGCCTTACATGATGGGCATTGCATATCTGAAAAGTTGACGACCGTCACTCTTGTCTCACCATTCTCCTTTACAAACCTTGCACCCACCAACAGCACACTCTCTTCTACCTTTAGTGCACTCTCCGACCCTGCCATCTTGGACAATCCCCAAATAGCCACCAGCAAAAGTGCCGCACATCCGATAGTCACTTTTAAGATCAATTTCCAATCATTCATATACTATTGTCATTCCGACCGAATTCCAGGAGACCTGCCTGCCGTAGGTCGAAGATATCGTGTCTTCACGATCTGGTCTCACTCCACTCATGTCATTCCCGACCCCCGCCTACAAGAGCTGATGCTCTAGCATCTGCGGGCAGGTGCTCGGGAATCTATATAAATTTTAATTACTTTCAAATATTTTTAATAACCCTCGATAAGCGAGTGTAGCACATTTCATTCTACCGGCATTTACTTCTCCACCCAACATCTCGACGATCCCTGCCTCTCCAAATTTTTCCAGGTCGGCTTTACTCATCCCCACAATCTTCTCCGACAGCATACTTGCCGCCGCTGTTGAAATCGCGCACCCCACCCCCCTCCACTTCATCTCTTTAATCACCAAATCATTTCCCTTCTTGAGTTCTTGATTCCTTGAGTTCTTGGGTTCTGTTTTTACCTGTATCTGTATCATATCCCCGCATGAGGCGTTCGATTCGTCCATACTGATGTCTGCATGATCCATCTCCCCAAAATTTCTTGGATTCTTGTAGTGATCTATGATTACATCTTTGTAGTCACTCATTTTTTCTCTTTTCCGACCTCTCATAATTCATTCTGTTTTGATTCCAGTATCTATCTGAGTCGCTTCGACCTTCAACCCAAGAAGTTTTTCTTTCTTTAACCTTACCAGACTCAAGAGTTGTTCTCGATTTTATAAGTTTTAGTCTTCCCAGTCTGTGAACCTCAGAACCTAACATTCTTTCCTCACCTTTCTTATTTTTTCGTCTCTTTGTTAATCGATCTACCTGTCTTTGAAGTATGGACCTCGCGTTACCTACGAACCTAATCACTCTTGCTCCTTTTGCGATTACCTCACTCTCTTCAATTCCATACCAAACAGCGCCTATTGGCTCAACCTCATAAACAAACCAATCTCCTTTAAGCTTTTTCCATTCACCTTCATCTTTATGAACCTCTATTAACCAGTCTGGTGGCAACACTTTGGTCCCCGCAATTGTGTAATGTGGTAATGGGTTGTCAGATAAGAAAACGACCTTTCTATCGCCATCAGATGGGCAGATCTCCTCACCAACCTTTATTCTATTTGGCGAAACATGATACAGCTTCGTAGGCTTTTCTCTCGATTCTACCTTTCTTGCTCTCTCCTGATTTCTAAACGAAAAACCGACTTCATCAGTTATTTCTCTCATAAGTTAAGCAAATACTTTTGGTACCTCTTTTAATTTTTCCACCAGATAATCAACTTCTTCTTTAGTATTGTAAAAATAAAAAGTTGCCCTCACCATGGCAGTTACTCCAAATCCGGTGACAAGTGGCGCCGCACAGTGCTGACCGGACCGCACAGCAATGCCAAAACCATCCAAGATCTGGGCCACATCATGAGGGTGGACACCAACCACATTAAAGGCTAAAGCACCCCCCCTATCCTCAATGTCTCTCGGACCATAAAGTGTTATCAAACCCGCATTTTCCAATATAGACATTTTATTCAAAGCATAATTTGTTAGTTCTTTTTCGTGTTCGCGGACGTTATCCATTCCAATTTTTTCCAAATAATCCACCGCCGCCCCCAACCCAATTATGCCGGCAATATCTGGCGTCCCAGCTTCAAATCTACTCGGAATCTCTGCCCAAGTTGACCCCGTGATTTTTACTTCTCCAATCATGTCTCCTCCGTACAAAAATGGTCTCATTTTGGAAAGAATTTCTTTCTTACCCCACAATACTCCCGTCCCTGTTGGCCCCAGCATTTTGTGTCCTGAAAAAGCCACAAAATCTGCACCCAAAGTTCTTACGTCCACTTTCATATGAGGCACCATTTGCGAAGCATCTATCAGTACTTTAACCTCAGGTGACCTCTCTTTGATCATTTTGATCATTGCTTTCGTATTCGGTAAAGTTCCGAGAACGTTAGATGCACCGGTTACCGCAAACAACTTTACCTTTCCATCAGTAATCAATTCTTCAAAACTTCCCATCCTTACCATCAATCCATTCTCGGAAAATACCTTATCTTGAGCTCTTGATTCCTTGAGTTCTTGAGTTCTTAATTTCAATCTTCCTTCACCATCCACGTCAATAATCCTCAGTTCGGCATTCTTTTCTCTACAAAGCACCTGCCAAGGAACCAAATTCGAGTGGTGTTCTAGTCGGCTCACCAGCACAGCATCTCCTTCGTTTATATGATCTTTTCCCCATGAATACATTATTAAGTTCAAGCTCTCACTGGCATTTCTGGTGAAGATAATTTCTTCCGGTCTCCCACCAATAAAATCAGCTACTTTCTTTCGTGCCTCATCCACTAGGCGGGTCGACTCTACCGACATTTCGTATACTCCTCTGTGAATATTTGCATTTGTATTCCTGTAATAGTCATCCATCGCCTTGATCACACTCTCCGGCTTCTGGCTGGTCGCCCCACTGTCCAGATACACCAAGTTATGTCCATGAACCTTTCTTTTTAAAATCGGAAAATCTGCTCTTATTTTATTTACATCAAACATATATATATTCTATCGTGTCACTTCTACTAATAGCATAGTTCTTCTTCATCTCTATCGTGTCACTGTGTCACTGTGTCACTGTGGCACTGTGGCACTTCTACTAACGATACCTTTCAGATAATTCTCAAAATCTTGTTTTTCTTGGAATTTTGGATCGGCCACCCTCTGTCCACCATAACTTTTTGTTTTATATCCTGCAATAAATTTTGCAATCAACCTGGATTCATAATCTGCCAAATCATGAACTCTTTTAAATTCTCCTTCAGGTATAAATTTTTGGTCAATTGCTACATAAAGCTGTGCTCTTACCTCTCCCGCAGATCCTCTGGCAATATAGAGAAAGTACAGAAATTCATCTTTTGTTCCCCTCTCAAAACCCTCAGCAATATTGCTTAATACAGAAACCGCCGCTCTCCTAATTTGATCCTGTAAACTCCTATCGTTCCAATTATTTGAAATCTTGTAAACTTCTCTGGTTAATTCTCTGGCTTTTTGCCAAATAAACAAATCCTCGAATTTATTAACTGTATTTTGTTGACTATTCCTATCCATATTGTTTCTTGTGTCACAGTGTCACTGTGGCGTTTTTGTTAATAATGTTTTTATCTTCCATTTCCACTCTATCTCCCCCGTGTCACTGTGTCACCTTCCCCAACGGCTTCCTTTAAGAACCCCGCAACTATTAATTTCTTGGCGCCCGGTTCGTCTATACCTCGGCTTGTCAGATAAAAAAGCTGATCTTCATCTATTTTACCGACCGTCGCGGCGTGAGACGCTTTAACCTCATTGTTCTCAATTTCCAGTTTTGGTTCCGCCACCGCACTGCTTTGCTTGTCCAAAAGCAAAATCCTCATCTCCAGAAAACTGTCTGTCTTTCTGGCACCTTTCGCTATTTTCACCATCCCATCCACCGTTACTCGCGCACCATTTGCCACCACCCCTTTAATTACTATTCTGCCAAAAGTATTGGGCACTTTATGATCCGCCACCACCCTAACTTTATAGTCTCCCGGCTCCACTGCCGAAATTACCCCAAAAACTTCTTTCTCTTCTAACGAAGCCAACAAGGGGATAACCAGGTCAATTTCTCCGGGTTTGTCTAATTTAAATCGTTTAATATTCATTTTATTTTTTTCTTGTGTCACTGTGACACTGTGTCACTTTCCTCAGCCCACACTTCCCTCCATCTCAAGCCCAACCAGCCTATTCATCTCCACCGCATACTCCAGAGGAATTTCCTTTACCACCGGCTCCATAAATCCGTTAACTATCATCGTACTTGCTTCTTCTGCCTTAATTCCCCTACTCATAAGATATAGTAACTGCTCTTCTCCAATCCGACTGACCGTTGCCTCGTGCTCTAACACCACCTCATTTTCCTGAATTTTATTCACCGGGTAAGTGTCGGACCGACTTTTCTCGTCAAGTATTAATGCATCGCAAACTACTTTAGATCTGGATCCCCAAGTGCCCGGCACCATATGTACCATCCCTCTATACGTAGCTCGTCCGCCATTTTTACTGATAGATTTACTTATAATTTGAGACGTCGTCTCAGGGGCAAGATGAATCATCTTCGCTCCTGTATCCTGATGCTGCCCTGCACCTGCCCAGGCAATCGACAAAACTTCTCCGTGAGCTTTTCTTCCAGCCAAGATACAAGAAGGATACTTCATGGTCAGGTGTGAACCAAGGTTCCCATCCACCCAGCGCATCTCAGCATTCTCCATCACTTTGGCTCTTTTGGTCACCAGGTTATACACATTTTTGAACCAATTTTGGACCGTTGAGTATTGTACTTTGGCATTTTTCTTCACATAGATTTCGACCACCGCTGCGTGAAGCGAAGCAGACGAAAATGATGGAGCAGAACAACCTTCAATATAGTGCATCTTACTGTCTTCCTCGGCAATAATTAAAGTTCTCTCAAACTGTCCGGCTCTTTCGGTATTGATTCTAAAATAAGCCTGCAAGGGAAGCCCCACATCCACATTTTTGGGGACGTATACGAAGGATCCTCCACTCCAAACTGCGGTGTTTAACGCCGCCATTTTATTGTCTCCCATGGGAATTACTTTTCCAAAATGTTCTTTCACAATCTCTGGGTATTCTCTGAGTCCTTCATCCATTGAGAGGAATATCACTCCTTTTTCCGACAACGATTTCTTGAGAGATCCATAAACGACTTCGGAATCATACTGGCTTTTCACACCAGCTAGTGTTTCTCGTTCAGCCTCCGGTACGCCAATTTTCTCAAATGTATTCTTGATCGCCTCCGGTACGTCCGCCCAAGTCTTCGCCTCCTGATTTTTTGGTTTTATATAGTAGCGGATATCGTCAAAATCAATAGAGGATAGATCACCACCCCAGGTCGGCATTTTCATTTCCAAATATTTTTTATAGGCTTTCAACCGAATTTCCAGCATCCATTTAGGTTCTTCTTTCAAAGAGGAGATTTTCCTCACCAAGCCTTCCGTCAGCCCTTTTTCCGCCGTAAATGAATACTCTACGTCATCAGTATGGCCTAATGGATAAAGTTTGTCCTCTAACAGCTTTGAATTATCGGTCTGTTTACTCATATGACTTATAGCCTTGTTTTTCTAACTTATCCACGATTTCCTTTCCTCCCCTATCAACCACCACTCCGTTTTTCATTACCACCACTCTATCTGGTACCAAATATCTAAGCAGTCTCTGATAATGTGTAATTACCAGTACACTCATTCCTGTTTTCGCCATTTCATCAACGTTTTTAGCGATCAGAGCCAGTGCGTCGATATCCAGACCTGAATCCACCTCGTCCAAGATCAAGAGTTTTGGTTTCAATATTCTCATTTGCAGTATTTCTAATTTCTTTTTTTCTCCCCCGCTAAATCCTTCATTAATACTTCTTGTCAGCAAGTGCCCTTCTATATGTAGTCTCTCCCCTTCTTCTGCAATTTGTTTTTTAAGTTCGAGCGCGCTCACGGTCAGACCTCTACCGCGTAGTGAGGCCAAAAGCATTTCTCTTACAGTCACACCGGAAATCGCTACCGGATACTGGAACGACATCAAAATTCCCAGCTTTGCTCTTTCGTCTGGCTTTAGACCATTTATCTTTTTCCCAACAAACATTATTTCTCCGGACTCCACCTCAAACTTAGAGTTTCCGATTAAGGTGTTGGCCAGAGATGATTTGCCGGACCCATTGGGACCCATCAGAGCCAACACTTCTCCCTCATCAATTTCCAGATCAATTCCCTTCAAAATTTCTTTACCTTCTATTTTTACCCTTAGTTTCTGTATTTTTAACATATATAAATTATTACTTTATTAAATCCTCCAAAGTATACTTTTCCAGTAGTCCCACAATTTCTCCTGTCAATCTCCCCATAAATCCCTGCTGACCGCACCCCCCAATCATGGGGCAAGCCGCACAGCTCACAGGTTCCACTTCACCCTCAATGGCCTCCAGAGCCTCTTTTACCTGCACTTCTTTGGGTTCGTAATTAAGACTAAAACCACCTCCCTTACCCTCCTTCGAATTCAGGATTCCAGCTTCAACCAGAGAATTAGCGATTTTGGCCATAAAGGCTCTCGGCATGCCAAGCTCAGCAAGCTCTTTGAGCGAAACACGTCCACCCCGCCCTCTTTGAGCCAAAACAGAGAGCAAAGCCATCCCATAATCAGCCTTCTTGGTCAGTGTAAACATATACTTGGACCATTATACTCCAAGTATCTCTTTGCGTCAATCCAAATTTTTGGTTTAAAATAACCCCATCTGCACTTCTGTCGGGGTTTTTTCCTTTGCCACAACCTCAATTGGATATGAGAAGTCCACCTCAATTTCCCGTAGCTCATTCCATCGATCTTTAAATTTAAGTTTCTTGTTCTTCACACCATAGTCGTACACCCCCATAGTCACTTCTACATCCATTTCACAATATTTTTTCAGATTGGCCAGACTCTCCGGATCACCTTTCTCCCACCACATTACCGCATCCGACCCTCCGGCAATTTTCCCTTGTCCCAAGGTTTCTTTCGCCACACTGTCCAGTTTCACTCTATGTCCAAACGCAAGTCTGATCATATCTAGGATGTCAAAGTGTTTCAGTTTGGTAAAATCTCCTTTTTCATAAATACCATTCATGGCCGGATTATCAAAACCGAATGAGTTATATCCGATGATTCGATCGGCTTCTTCAAACCAACTCCACATGTCATCAAAGAACATTTTAGATCCATCTATTTTCAGAGCCGCATCGGGAGTCCAAAAACTTCTCATTTCGCCTGAAATTTCATTCAGATCATCATCCACTTCCCTTCTATAAGCAGACACTACTGAAATACCTAAATCTTCTGGATTCCTCAATTCTGCATTATTAAAGAAGTTTTTTGTTTCTATATCATAAATTACCTCAATCCTGTTTCCATTTTGTGTCATTTAAACCATAATTAAACCATTTCTCTCAGTATTTTGCCATAGATCACAGAACTAATATCCAAGAACCCTTAACTCCTTTTCCTGCCTTCCCAAAACAGCATTTGCTTTTTCAAGAACTTCCCGAAGAACAAAATCATCAACCCCATTCCGACAATCGGCAGATAATACTCCCAAACCCCGGTGGCCAGCAACTCCGCCGGTACCGGAGACGCTGTTGGAGTAGCTGTCGGGGTAGCCGCGGGAGTGGCATTGAAATTCAAATTAAAAGTAATTGCTTGAAGTCCGGAAGAAATCACAATAGCACTAATCCCTAAATCTAATACCCCGGGAGTAAAACTCCAAGCCCCACTTGGACTAGCGGCCTCTGTGGCATCCGTCGAAGTTTTAATCTTGATATAAACAATCGATGAAGGCGATGCTGTTCCTTCCATCACCGGAATTGCTCCTGAATAGCTAATATTGTCATAATTAACCCCCACCGTGGATAAAACTCCTACTCTTGTCAAACTTAACTCTTGAGCAAATACCATTCCGATCGAAAAAAATAATACCCCTGCCCAAAAAAGATAAAGAGGGGGTTTCATTGGATATCTAAATTTATTTCTTGATTTACTACAGGTAATACTATTTTAACACCTTGTAGGTCCAAATGAATTTTTTCACTGAGTACCAATCGGGGAAGCTCTTCACCGTGAATCAATGCAATCTCTTCTAATCCATCAATTTTTTTCAGCCATGAAATTATCTGACCTTGATCAGCGTGGGCACTCATCGTCTTTATTTCCAAAATTTTAGCCTTAATATTTATCCAATTTCCCCAGATATTGATACTGCTTTTTCCATCCAATATTTCTCTACCTAAAGTTCCCTCCGCCTGGTAACCAACGATCACCAGCTGAGTATTAGGATCCCCCAAGTAATTAATAGCATGATGAATAACTCTCCCCCCGCTCATCATGCCACTACCGGCTATGATTACCTTTACCCCGTTATAATTTTTCACCTGCTTACTTTTTTCAATCGTATCGCATACTACCAACCCGGGAAAATCAAATGGGTCATCAGTTTTTATTTGGTCTTTGAGCCTATTACTAAATAGAACTGGAAAATCTTTGAAAATCATTGTTGCTTTAATAGCCATCGGACTATCCAAAAAAACTGGTGTTTTGTTATCCATCTTTCCTTCTTTCTTAAGTTGATCAAATATATATAAGAGTTCTTGTGTTCTCTCTATGGAAAACGAGGGTATCAAAACAGTCCCATTTGTTGTTTCTGCCTTCTTGATGATTTTGGCCAAATCTGCCTCTTCTTTCCTGGGTCCGTGAGTTTCGTCACCGTAAGTCGATTCTACTACCGCGATATTTGCTTTATTAACGAAATGAGTAGGTGAAAGCAATGGTTCCGGTGTGTTGCCCAGATCACCACTGAAAACCACTTTTTTTCCCGTTGACCGTTCTTTCACAATAACACTGGCTGACCCCAATATATGCCCAGCATCCACAAAGGTAACTCTAAAATCACCAACATCAAATTGTTTGTCGTAATCTATTAATAATACTTGCTTCAAAATTACCTCCACATCCTTATCAGTATAGAGAATTGACCTTGCCTCGGCTTCTTTTGCAATTTTGGCCGCATCATGAAGTACTAGTTCGGCCAAGGCCTTAGTAGCCTCCGTCATAAATATTGGACCCTTAAAGCCATAATGAGCCAACAGAGGTAATCTGCCACAATGATCCAAATGAGCGTGGGTCAGTAAAACAGCCGACAATTTACTAAAATCTATATCTGGCTTAACGTTGTTTAAGCCCACCTCTTCAGGTTTACCTTGAAACATTCCAAAATCCACCATCAAGCCGGTATTCTCTCCGGTCAAAAAAAAGTTAGATCCTGTTACCGTCTTTGCCGCACCCAAAAATTTCAACCTCATGTTTCCAGTTTAACAGATAGCTTTAATTTAAATAAACTACCTTTATTTGCTAGAATGAATATATGGACTGCCCGCACTGTCATCACCCCCTTTCCGCTATCGAAATAGAAACTTCTGACGGTCACGGCCACTCAGTTGAAGAATGCTTAAATTGTGGAGGACATTTTATTGATCCATACCTAGCCAACTTCCTCACCCTTGAAACTGCCAGAAATGTCGACTCTATCATTCCCAAAAGCCGTGCCATACCGGCTACAAACCCCGTTTGCCCAAAGTGTGGACAACCCATGTCGGGTATCAAAGACGATTCTGTTCCCCAAACCGTCACCGTTTATACCTGTCCCAATAATCACGGGGATTTTTTTCCCAAGAATCAGCTCTATCTTTTCAAACAAGCTCAGCAATCAAAGATATATTTTCATAAACTTTGGGGAATACCTTTAAAATCTGCTTTTGCTGTTCTCATACCCATACTGGTCATCTTTTCACTTGCCACACTATTGCCCTCCCTACTGGAACAAGCCTCCACTACTCAAGAAACTAGAACCAAAGCATCTGAGATACTTACCCCTCCACTTATTACCCCCATCTCCTCTACTCAGGTTCTTATTTCTTTCTCTACTCAGAAACCAGCTAGAACTTCCGTTCGTTTTACGGAAGGTTTCATCAAAACCTTTATTGTTTCGGCTACACCTCAAACTAACCATCTCCTCAGCGTCGAAGATCTTCCTCCAGGCACCTTATTCAAATACGTCATCGTTATCGATACTAACGGGAAACCAGTCAGCACTTCCGAGTACACTTTCTCCACACCATAGCTCACAATAAACAATTGACTTCCTTATTTAGCGTTAAATGAACCAAAGAACTCTTACCCCATACGAAATAAACCACCTCCAAAAACATGGCTTTTCCAAACCTCTTGATTCTATTGGTGAACAACCGGTCGAATATGTTACCGGACATGCGGAATTTTGCGGACTGGATTTTTTGGTAAACCCCTCAGTCTTAATTCCTCGACTTGAATCCGAAAAGATTGTTCATTTTGCCGTCGACTATATTAATAGGCAAAATTTAGCTCATCCAGCCGTCGCTGATATTGGCACCGGCTCCGGCTGCCTTGGTCTTTCGGTTGCCGCTTATCTTATCAAGCAAAACACTCCTTACACTATCTATTTATCGGATACTTCGGTTCCGGCACTTAACTTAGCTAAAGAAAACGCCGGACGGATTTTGAGATCACCAGAGAATCTTTTTTTTCAGGAGTCAAATCTTCTGGAAAACTATCCACACATCAAGTTTGATATCATTCTGGCGAATCTCCCCTATATACCTTCCAATAATATTGCCACACTCCCAGAATCAGTTAAAGATTTTGAGCCGGTATCGGCATTGGATGGGGGTCCTGGTGGCACCCAAACAATCAATCGGTTACTAACACAGATTCCTCAATATTTATCCGATAGAGGTATCGTCATTATCGAAATAGATGACACTCACGATCTTAATAGTTTTTCATTCCCCCAAAAACTACAAGCTTCAATCGAAAGAGACCTTTTTGATGTTCCTCGCTTTCTCATAATCAATCAAAAAGAATAGTATTTGTTACAATTCAAATATGAACAAATCATCGGTTATTGGCCTCACAGTAATCCTCCTTTCATTTTTCGTTATCCGTACCACCGACCAGACCAATCATTATGAAGTTCAGTCCGGACATGACTCTTCGTTATCTGGCGCCATTTTTGACAACACACCTGTCAGTCCTCCCCCATATATTGCAGATATTCCAATTCCTCCGAAAGTTTTGGGGGACTCCACCGCACTTCACACTTACTACTATCTTCCCAATGTCCCCTATTCCCGCCTCTAAAGGATTCTCCCTCCATGGCACCTATTGGCATAACAATTTTGGACACCCCATGTCTCACGGCTGTGTGAACATGAAGATTTCGGAGTTGCCACTAAAGACAACCAAGATACACAGGTCATAATCTACGGTACTACACCCAAATCTTGAATAATTGGTATCCTCTAGCCTGCATGAGCAAAAGAAAACTTGTTATAATACCGCATGACCAAAGCTGAATATTTACGATTAAAAAAGTTCTTTTCTCAATTCCCCTCCAAAAAAATTTCTAAAAACGCACTCATCTTCAAACCCGGAGATAAAATTGCTGACGTCTATTTTATGAAATCTGGTTACGTTCGAGTCTATACCAAAGCTCCTTTTGGAGAAAATACTCTTAATATCTTTAGACCCTTATTCTTAATCTCCGTTATCCACCATTTTACGAATTTAAGAAATGATCTGTTTTTTCAGGCAATTACATCCTCAGAAGTTTATATTATTCCCAAACAAGAGTTCAAAAATTTCTTAAACAATAATCCGAAAATGTCGAGTATTATCATGGATTTTTTCTTTAGTTCACTTCTTCAATATATGACCAATCAGGGAGGCATTATCAACGGTAGTGCCATTAACAAAATTGCCTCTATCCTTCTTCAAATGGTTCACGATTATGGTGACACAAAAAATGGACTCCTGGTGGTTAACTTCCCTGCCACCCACCGTATTGTTGCCAGTTTAATCGGCCTCACCAGAGAAACAACTAGTGTCCAGATGAGCAAACTCCAAAAACTCGGAATTATCTTCTGCAAAAGGAATCAATTTGTTGTTCGGAATTTAGAAAAACTTAAAGACCTGGCCTCAATTGTCGAATAATTTAGCCAATCTGTATCAAGAATCTTTCAAAAAAATGCTTGCCAAAGCGTTAATAATCCAAACACGGTAAGAAAAACAATTATCACCTTTATCACAACTTTTCTCCATACTGGCGGTCTAAGTTTTGTCTGAAGCGAGGTAGTGTTTAGCCATAATACCAACATCGTATATACCACCATCGTCCAGGCATTGAGCACCGCACTAATAAGCACTAACTGAAATGGCTCTTTAAATCCCAAAGCCAGAACTAAAAGCATCAGCCCTATTTGTCCCCAAAGAAGTCTGTAAAAATATTTAGGCAGCTTACTTGATTCAAAATGTTTAATGTTAAGAATAGCCCAATTTTCAGCCAAAATTTTTCCGGTTGTACCCAAAACTGACAATTGGGTCGCAAAAAGCATTAATCCCAGTATCACCAAGAATATTTTTCCGGCATATTGGAAGGTATACTGGCCAATAATATCTGCTTCCGCGATTACAAAATCTACCCCTATCAATCCACTTGCCTTGTGATAAATAGTTTCATATGCCAAAAGAGATAATGAAACCATCGCAATTACTCCAGTCATCCAAAAAATCAGCCCCTGTTCCAGATTGGTTAGCTTCCACCATCTCGAAAATTTTTTTAGACTATCACTGTTAACTTCAAAATCTTTTCCCGTCAGTCTTATTTCTTCGTGTTTTCCGGTCAATAAACTCGTAATCCTACCAGATCCGTGTCCCATTCCGTAACCCTTCTCCTTAATATTTTGAGATTGACCAAGATTAAGATTGCCACCCGCGCCGGAGAAAACGATCGCACCCAAAAACGCCGACGCTTGTAAACCAACAGGGAAAAACCAATAGCCATCCCCTTTTCCAAACAATCCACCGGCCAAACTCTTCATTCCGCCCTTTGTCGCCAACCACCAGGAAATTCCTAGGACAAATGGCAACCCAAATATCAATATAATTTTTTCCAGTTTTTCTTGGGTTCCATAAAGGACCGGTCCCAGACTTAGAATCGATCCAATAACGAGCAAAACAACCACCCCAACGACTTCAGAATTTCCCCATCCCAATCCTGCCGTAAATAGCCTCGCACCAGCCAATGTTATTCCCGGCCACATCCAAGGTATTATCGTAGAAACGATAAACCAAATCGGAATTATTTTTCCCGATTTTCTAGTCAGACCCACAAAAACACTTTCTCCGGTAGCTAAAGTATACCTGCTAATTTCTAAATTAATAAACCACTGCATTGTTATGCCGGCTACCGCTCCCCATATTATTCCTAATCCATAATTAGCCGTTAAATACGGCCACAAAATTAGTTCTCCGATCCCCAACCCCAACCCCAAAAGTATAAAACTCGGCCCAACCATTCTCCAAAACGAAGGAGGTGCTACTAAAACGGATCTTTTCAAGGAGGTTATTTCCATCTATTTCATGTTACACTACGCACCTCGTATAATAGAAAGCTGATGACCATTTTCCAAGCAATAATTCTTTCAATCGTCGAAGGCTTGACCGAGTTCTTGCCCATTTCCAGCACTGGACACCTAATTATTGTCCAGAAGTATCTTTTTATTACTACTTCTGAATTTACTAAAACTTTTGACATCGTTGTACAGCTATCTGCTATTATGGCCGTTGTTTGGCTCTATAGAAAAATACTTTTTTCTCAGGTCACAATTTGGAAACAAAGCCTCATCGCTTTTATTCCAACAGGAATTATCGGCTTTCTTCTTTACAAATTAATTCGCAACACTCTTCTCGGGAACCCACTCATTACTATATACGCTCTCTTTTTCGGAGGAATTATACTTCTTGTTGTCGACAAATCAAGGAGACTTAATTCTGGCCAAAAAAAACATTCCCATCTTTCCCTCAAACAACTTTTTTATATTGGTTTTTTTCAATCCATATCAGTCATTCCAGGTGTTTCTCGTTCAGCTGCCGCTATCGTTGGTGGCCTCGGTACCGGAATATCTCGTTCACAGGCCGTCGAGTTTTCATTTTTTCTGGCCATTCCCACCATGCTCGCCGCCACAGGATACGATCTTCTAAAATCCGGTCTGGCTTTTTCTGATCAAGAATATTCTCTGCTATTGATTGGGAGCTTTTTCTCATTCTTTTCGGCCATCATCTCCGTCAAACTCTTTATTGAATATATCCAAAAAAACAACTTCACTCCTTTTGCCATTTATCGTATCGTTCTGGCCCTAGTCGTTTTGCTCACCATGAAAGTATAAATCCCTTTCCCTCTTGTCAAAAAAAGATAGGGCTTTGACAGCCCCATCTTCGTTCAACCTTTTATTTTCTCAAAATCTTCTTCTTTGTAGCGACGACTCTCCTTTTGGCTTTAGCTACTTCAGCCTTACCCTTCTTTATAGCCACCCCAACCGTTTTTTGCACTTTTTCTCGATTCTCTTTCTTGGACATAAATACAGCCGTGGCTCCAGCCGCAACACCAAGAACCGCAGCTCCCACTGCTGCTAACAAACCTCTGTTATTTTTTTTGGCAGGCCTTCTCATTTTTTTATTTATTAGTAACAATTACATTCTACACAATCTTGAGTCAGCTCGCAAATGTAGGATCAAGAAACCGTTGAATATCATTGTTTTGTCATCCCCGGATCAAAGCCATCATTCCTTTAATAATTTTAATATAATGGAATAACTAATGAATAATAAAATGTTTAATGCTATCCGTAACATTATTTTTATCGCCCTTACCTTTGGTCTCCCGATTGCTTTGCTAATATATTTTCGGAGAGACTTTAAGACCTTGGAACAGATGATCCCTACCACCGGAATTGCAGGGCCACTTTTCTCCGTTTTATTAATGGGGGTTTTGTCAGCTACACCAATACCGACAGATCCAATTGTCATCCTAAACGGAGCCATCTTCGGTCCCTTTGTTGGAGTGTTGGTTTCCTGGATGGGAAATAATCTCGCTGCCGCCATCGAATATTTCATCGGCAAAGGGATTGGGCATATTGCCGGTTTCGACAAACAAAAAAAGGTTTTACCTTTTGGCTTAAACAAGTTTCCTGCCGATTCAATCGTCTTTCTTTTCTTTGGACGTTTCATTCCCCAAATCGGTGGAAAGGTAGTTTCTCTTACGGCAGGTGTTTATCATGTCCCATACTGGCGATATCTATGGACAGCCTTCCTCAGCAATCTTTTTGGCTCCGTAATACTTGCCCTAGGAGGATATTCCATCCTCCATAATTTTCTCAAATAGTTACAGGTACTTCGAATACCACATCGCTGTCAACTCAGCCACGTTTTCCATTACACCCTCCTCTTCAAATAAACGAGTTACCCCTGCAACAATTTCTATCTTTTTTATACACCATTTCGTTACCGCGATTAGCCTTTCCGTGAGTAATTCTGTGTCAAATCTATCTTCCAACTTCTCATCCTCTTTTTCAGTTAACAGATCAAAAAGCAAAGTGCCCATTCCTAATTTATGCAGTTCTTTAGCCACCTTATCATTTCCTCGTGAATTTCTCTCGCTCCTACTACCATGAGTAAATATCACCAAACCATTATTTTGCGTGGGAATTTCCAGCAATCCCTTAAGATTAATGTTTTGAATCGATATTTCAATTCCCATCTACTTAAAATATAACAAATATTACATCCCAAACTCAATAAGCAACCGTTCTCCTAAAAGCTGACACCCTAAAAACTGATACTTGACAAGCGAAAATTCAGTGGTAACATAAGTGTACTGAGTACACTAAGAAGCCTATAGGGCTACTCTGAACTCTGGTTCCTTGACAACTTAAGTAGAAGGAGCACTAATGCAACCTCA
>Ga0210057_1003118_pt1 | contig 23057 bp, 23 predicted proteins | sample CryGeyCG2114_010_2_FD_183968 | JGI IMG/M metagenome (GOLD analysis project Ga0210057, IMG submission 183968) | Groundwater microbial communities from aquifer - Crystal Geyser CG10_big_fil_rev_8/21/14_0.10 (SPAdes) (version 2) | ecosystem: Environmental > Aquatic > Deep subsurface > Groundwater ...
GGAGGAGATAATTCTACCATTTTTACCCTAACCAACCTCAATGACAACAACACTGGTTATCTCTGGAACTGCTTGGCTTATGATACTAGTGGAGGTAGCAGTTTCAGTACCGCTAATCGCACTTTCTATATTGACACTATCTCTCCTATCAGCAACATCACCATCTCTCCAACTAAAGTTTATTTCGGCATAACTAATATCAGCATCGACTGGAATGCTTTCGACCTCAATGAAAGTTATGTTAATGCCAATGTCACTTATCCCAATGGGTCTCTGCTTGCTCAATCAAGTGATGACACCATTGATTTCCTGCTTAACACCACCAACCTTACTGCTACAGGAAGTTATAGGGTTATTGTCTGGATCAATGATTCTGCCGGTAATTTCAATTATAGCAATACCACTTTCACAGTTACCGATAATCTTGCTCCTGAAGTCACTCTTAATTATCCTCCTGATAATTATTGGAATAACACTGCTAATATCATCTTCAATTGCAGTGCAACTAATCTCAATCTTAGTAATATTACTTTATGGACGGATACTAATGGTTCTTGGTCTGCTAACCAAACAAAAACTTTGCTTGGTTCTGATAATTCAACTTTATTTAATTTGACTAGCCTTAATGATAATAATACTGGCTATCTCTGGAACTGCTTAGCTTATGACAGCAGTGGCAACAGCAATTTCAGTGTCGCTAATCGTACTTTCTATATTGATAGCAGTGCGCCTAATGTTAACTTAATTTCGCCTAGCGTTGACTATGTTAATAATTCCTTGTCTTTGCTTTATGTAAATTTCACCTGCAATGCCTCAGATTCAAATCAGCTTAGCAATCTTTCTCTCTATCTGACAGATTCAACCAACCAGTCATTTTTAGCCAATCAAACAGTTTTTATCAATGGAACCTTCAACGAATCTAATTGGACGATACCACTCCGTTCTGGAAATTATACTTGGGATTGTTATGCCTGTGATGTAGCTGGTAGTTGTAATTTCAGCAGCAACAATCGAACAATAAATCTTAACGCCACTGTGGCTCAGCTTGGTGTTCCCTTGACCGGGACAGTAACTCTTGTCGAAAACCTTACTGACTTTGGTGATGGCTTGATCATCGGTGCCAATAATACAGTCATTGAAGGAGCCGGTTTTAATGTTGTTAGTAATGGCTCAGGCAGTGGTATAAATATCAGTAGTTTCAGTAACGTGATTATTCAAAATGTTGTGGTAGATAACTTCTCTGTTGGCTTAGATCTAAACAACACCCAGAACGTTACTATTTCCAATATCACGATTGTCTCAGCAAACCTTTCTGGTTCAGTGGGGATAAGTCTCGGTTCTGGTTCTAACGGCAACAATTTAACCAACCTTAATATCTCAGTTTCCGGCAACAACAGTATTGGTCTTTATCTTAACAATTCAGCCAATAATACCCTTACTTCCCTGAGCCTTAGTTCTGCTGCAGGTCCCGAACTGGTTCTAAGCAATACTTCTCAGAATAATTCATTCACTAACGTAACCTTGGATAACGGTCCTAAATTTACCAGTAGCTTAATCTATAGTTTATCTGTTGATGTAAACACCACCCCTCCTACCGATCCTTCAGGTCAAACTTCATTGTCTTATTATCTAACTCTAGACAATCTTAGTTCCGATAGTCATGTTGATTTCAATTTAAGTTACTTAGATTCAGATCTCTCTGGTCTAACCGAAAGCACTGTTAGGGTTTATCATTATAATGATACTAGCGGCGAATGGTCTGTGCTCGCTGATTCATACTTAGATGCAGATAATAATATAGTCGTTTCAGGATTTGTTAATTCATTCTCCACTTTTGGTGTTTTCGGTGACACTTTTTCTGGTGGCAGTGAAACTCCTTCTGGTGGTGGCGGTGGAGGAAGTACGATCAGTTATCCCCCAGTCGAAACAGCACCATTAGTTCGTCCTGAAGTACCAATCAACTCTCCGATCTCGGCCCCAATAACTGAAGAAGCAACTCCAGAACTTCCTCTAACAGAAGTTGAAGAAACTCCCCTTAGCCAACTTATCAAAAGTGAAGCCTTGGTAGCTCAGGCTATCGCCTCTGATCTGTTACAGCTGGCTAAAGGCTTAGGTAGTCTAGTCTGGATAGTCTTGTTGGTCTTAGTCATCGGTATGCTGTTATTATTAATCCATCTTAAACGTAAGGGTCACTCAGCAATTATCTTCCAACATACTGCTCAGAAAAAACTGCTTGATCGTCAGAATATGTCACCTCCGGAGAGGTTAGCTTCCGAAATGCGTAATATCAATAGCAAGCTTAATTATCTTAACCAGAGCAGTGAACCGGGAAAGGAGAATGTCTTGTCGGGAAAATCTTCGATAGAAAATAGTGAATTAGCTAGAATCGAAAAGGAATTAGCTAGATTAAGATAAACATTATTAGAAAAACAATTAATTTTCAAATTAAGCTTTTACAACAACTTTACAAGGGCAAGGAAATTTCTTAGCTGCTCTATTCAATGCTTCTCGGGCAATCTTGGAGTTAGCTTTATTAACCCTTACTTCCATCAAATCCTGACCTTCTCTGACCCTAGCCGCTGAACCGATAGACTTACCGTAAGCCTTCTTCATACCTGTACTAAGACGGTCTGCACCAGCTCCAGAAGCTAATGCATTCTCCCTTAAGACATGGAAAGGATAAATCTTAATCCTCAGATGGTATTCTTTACCTAGATTTTTTTCTAGCAATCTGTTAGAAGTCATCCTGGCTGCTTCAATAGAATTATGGCGGACGTTCAAAGCCTTCTGAGATACCAGTCTTAAAGTGGTATCATATTCGTTTTGTGGCTTGCCCATATCAAACTTGATTATCTTCATATGCGGGAAACCTCCACGCACATAGTTCTTATTAGTATACTTGCTAATTCTGGTATAAGGTCTTTCTAAGTTCTGATATGCTACGTTCTTACGTAATCTTGCCATTTTAGCTTAGAATTTCGGTTTATTTATAAAGATTTTGCTTTCTTGAAGAGGGTTTTCAGTATAACCTATTCTTCTTGCTCCACAAACTCCGTCAGTAGTTTATTCTTGTCCATCAAAACAGAATAAGTGATGTTATCCAGTTTCTTTTCTTCAACAAACTTAACAAATCTGGTCTTCCGTTCTGCACTCCAGGTAGCAAAGGTCTTGGCTGTCTTGCAGAGATAATTAACATCACAATGACCCACCCTTAAATCTTTTCCTTCATGTCTTGCGGGATGTAAAGGACACAACAATTTGCCATTTTCTTCAATCAGGTTGCGACAGACACCATTTCTCAGATCATCCGGATGTCTTCTTTCGCGGAAAACTAAAAATTCCTCTTCAGTCTGCGGATTAGCTTCCTTGAATTCCAGAGTGTTTTTCTTAATCGCTTCCTCAATCTTAGATTTTCCCAGGAAATCGTGTCCGCAGCAGCCCATACAGCCACCGCTTAATTGACATAATACTGAAAATACCATCTTACATCTCTAGCGGTGCTTTGATCCCTAGCAACCTTAAGCCGTTTTCTAACACTTGTCTGGTGCAATCAACTAACAATAATCTGGCTTTCATCACGTTTTTTCTATCAGAAATAACAGGGCATTTATGGTAGAACTCATTGTACTTTTGCGCTAAAGTGATGAGATAATTAGCTAGGTGATGCGGTTTGTAAGTCTTGACTACCTGAACTATGATTTGTGGGAATTTGTAGAGAAGATTAATCACTTCTTTCTCTTCTGCCAATTTTAAGGACTCAAAACTGATATGCTCACTGCTTTCCATTTGCTGCTCTTGCTTAGCTTTCCTTAAGATAGAACAAGACCTAGCATGAGTGTATTGTAAGTAAGGTGCAGTTTCTCCGTCAAAAGAAAGCATCCTGTCCCAATCAAAGTTAATATCCTTAACTCTGTCGTTGCTTAGATCAGCAAAAATTATTGCTCCTACACCTACTATCTTGGCTACTTCTTCTTTATCTTTCAGTTTAGGATTTTTTTCTTCAATAATTTTCTCAGCTAAAGTTATGGCTTTATCCAGCACTTCTTCCAAGAAGATGACTCTACCTTTCCTTGTGGACATCTTACCTTCCGGAAACCTGAACAAACCGAATGGCACATGGATAAATTTATTTTCTCCATATAAATCTAAAACCGTGAATAATTGTTGGAAATGTAATTTTTGTTCTCCACCAACCACATAGATAATTTTTTCCGGTCGATATTTTTGCAGGCGGAAAAAAGCAGCTGCCAGATCTCTAGTTGCATAAGTAGAAGCACCATCCGATTTTCTTAGCATCAACGGCGGCATCTTATACTTTTCCAAATCTACTACTAAAGCCCCTTCCGAAATTTCCGTCTTGACTTTCTGCTGCAATTGTTCGATACTCTTGTCCAGCAGATTGTTATAGAAAGCTTCACCATGATAAGAATCAAAATCAACGTCAAGGACCTTATAAATCCTCTTGAATTCCTGCAGACTTAGCTCCTTGAATTCTTCCCACTGCTGATGGTATCCCTTGTCACCATCTTCTAGTCTCTTGAAAGCAGCTCGGGCTTCATCATCCAGAGTACTATGTTTTTCTGCTTCATCATGAAACTTGACATAAAGTGAAAGTAGATATTTGATAGGATTTTTCTGCAGTTCTTCTTTATCACCCCATTTTTCATAGGCAACAATAAGTTTGCCAAACTGTGTACCCCAATCTCCTAGATGATTGATACCAGTAACTTCATAACCTAATTCCTTGTGCACTTTGTAGAGACAGGCACCGATGACCGTGCTTCTGAGATGCCCGATACCAAAAGGTTTAGCGATGTTTGGCGATGAATATTCTACGATGATCTTTTTTCCTTTCCCTAAATTCTGCTTGCCATAAGTTTTTCTTTCCTTGAAAATCTTTCTTAACGTCACTTCCGCTAAGACACTAGGCTTGATAAAGAAGTTTAGGTATGGTCCGGAAACCTGAATTATTTCCAAGAAATCTGGCAGGATCATCTTTCCCTGCAACTGCTCGGCTGCTTCTTTCGGATTCTTGCCCAGCTTGAAGCAAGGGAAAGCATAATCTCCCATCGCGGGGTTAGGTGGCACTTCCAGTAAGTTATCTACTTCCTCTGAACTTAGCTTAGTCTGCTCTTGCAATAGTTTGCTAATCTCTTCCTGAAAATCCATAGTTGCTAAGAAACTAACTTTATTTAAATAAATTGCCTAGTTTTATCAGGTGAGATCAGAGAAGTGATTAATAAATCAATCATTCTTAATAACCTTATCTATTTTCAACCACACAAACATTTTTATACTAATTTTTGGAATCAACTACTTTTAATGGAAAGAATAGATGTCATCTCGATGCGCGATTTCTCCAAGGAGCAGATTCTCTCGATTCTTGCCGTGGCTTCTGATGTTAAGAAAGCTCTGCATAATCCTGCCTTCAATGAAGTCTTCCGCGAAAAATATGGTTATTACGTCAACGAACTGCTGAAGGATCTGAAGATAGCCACTTTGTTCTTAGAAAACAGTACTAGAACAAATCATTCGTTTAGGGCAGCTGTCCTTAGTGGTGGTGGTTCATTTGATGGTTTTCCTTCCGCAAATTACACTTCTTTGAAGAAAGGAGAAACCTGGGCCGATACTGCTGCCATGTTTGCTGGCTATGGCTATGATGCTATTGTCATGCGTAGCACTACCGAAGGATTACCGAGGTGGACAAAACATTCACTTAAAAAAACGCACGCTCTGCTGCAGCATCAGCATCATAAGTTAGGCGCTCCTTACAATTCCTTAGTGCCCATGATTGTCAATGGCGGTGATGGTAAGAACCAGCATCCGACGCAATGTTTCTTGGACTTATTTACGATGCAGGAAATTGCTAGGGCGCACGGAAAAAATTTAGAAGGTCTAAATTTAGCATTGCTTAATGATCTGGCACATGGCCGCACCAATGCTTCTTTGATGTCTGTTGCCCATCATTTCAATTTCACTTTGCATCTTGCTTATCCGCCACGTTTTGGTCCGCAAGCACATCGCCTAGAGATGTTGAAAAGGAAAGGAGTGCAAATCTTTGATTATCAGCAGGATTTTCAGATGGCAATGAGGAATTCTTTCATCGCTTATCATTCCCGACCACAGAAAGAGCGGGTTGGGGAAGGTGAAGATCTTATCTCCATCAAGAAACTTGGTCAGATTAGTAAGAAAGTCTACGACGAGTTGGGAGAAAATGCCCCTTATCTAATGCATCCTTTACCAGTTGATGCCGATACTTTTGAGGAAATTGCTGCAGATATGAGGGAGCACCCCTTGAATATAACTAAGTTGCAATCTTCCAATGGCTTGCCGGTTCGTATTGCTTTGCTAGCCATCGGTCTAGGTCGAATAAAAAATATTCTTCCTGATCTTGCTAGTATTTATGGCAGTCATATCGTGCGCTTGTTAGATCTGCCATTGAAAGAGAAGCGGAAGGAATTGGTCAATCCACGTTCCGGCTATATTGAAAATAATGGCATCGTTTTAGATCACATCCCTGCTGGCATGGGACGGAGATTAGCAGGAATTCTCGGTTTGGAAAAAAATAAGATCCCAAAAGTTATCTCTGATTACATCCCCGTCAATGATGGTAAGCAACCATTCAAGGACATCATCAAGATCCATCAGAAATTTGAATTAAGTAAAGAACATTATGAAGCCATTGCCTTGATTGCTCCTGATATTTCCCTCAGTTTCGTTGAGAATGGTCAAGTTGTCCGTAAGGTAAGACCAGTTTTAGGGACGATGGTCAAGAGCCGTGTCAAATGTGGTAATCATGATTGTGTAACAAATATCGAGAAAGAGCACGTCAATCCCCGTCATTACATCTTAGATGATCGTAAGACTTTGGAATGCTACTACTGTGAACATCTAGATTCGATCCAAAAAATATATGAGGAGAATAGATTTATTTATTTGTGATTTCTCTTCATTTTACATTCTCACTTATGATACTTTTCTCCTTTTATTATCGTAAAAGCCCGATACAATTGTTCTACAAAAATGACCCGCACCATCTGATTCGGAAAAGTCATCTTGGATAAAGAAATTTTTTCCTCATATTTTAAATTCTTAGGTAGCCCTTCCGCTTCTCCGATGACAAAAGTAATGTCCTTATTCTCTAAATTAACCTTCTTAATATAATCAGAGAATTCTTTAGAAGTAAATTCTTTGCCTTTTTCATCCAAGGCAATCACAAAACCTTTTACAGCTTCCAAAGATCCATCAAGATATTCAACCTTAGCATATTTGCTCAACCGTTTAATGTATTCCTGCAGAACTTCCTTTACGTAAGCTTCCTTGACTTTTCCTAATCCCAAGATTCTGATCATTTTAATTTAAAGTGGACCGACCGAGACTTTCGAAAACAGTTCATGAAATAACCATTTGGTCGAACTCGGACCTGACCCTAGCCAAGGGTCTATTCTACCATTATATTATCGGCCCATTGCTCAAATAAAATTCTAACTTACTTATAAAGTTATACCCTAAGTTTTATAAAATCAAACTTCTTCCTAAAACCTAATGAACGAAGAGGTAAAAAAAGAGATCATCTATGATTTGCAGGAAGCCTTGAAGATTTTGGAAGTCAAGGAAGCTCATGATGTTGAGGAACTTAAGGTTTTAAGTGACCATGGCATCGAAGATGTGGCCTTGCATAAAGATCTGGACCTTATTTCGGTCGCTGTCTTAATCTATTCTATCTACAAGGTTTTCCACTGTATGAGAGATGAAGAATACACTAACCTCAAATCTGAACTCAATAGTGCGATTACTCAACTTAAGCAAGGTAATCTTGGCCGCTATAACAAAGCAATAAAAACATCATTTAAGATCGTGCGACAATGCAACGCTAAAGTTAAGGAGCATTTGCAGGATGTGATGGATGCTGCCAAGATCAAGAAAGGTACTGCTTTATTAGAGAAAGGATTATCTATGGGTCAGGCTGCTGGCTTGATGGGTTTATCAAATTGGGATCTACAACAGTATGCCGGTAAAACCTCTGTCATATCACAACATAATGAAAAAATTCACGCTGACAAAAGAATGATGAGAGCGTTAAAGGTGTTTGGCTTATGACTAAAGTAATATTTTTTGATGCTGGACCGATAATTTCTTTAGTGATGTCTCGTTTAATCTTCATTTTGCCGGAACTGAAGAAACATTATGGTGGCAAATTTTACATTACACCTGCTGTGAAGAAAGAACTGGTAGGTCGTCCTTTGACCATCAAACGTTTCCGCTTTGAAGCGTTGCAGGTCATGCGTCTGATCAGGGAAGGTGTGTTAGAAGTATATGACCATGTACCACAAGATAAAACCAAGATGCTTATCGATTTAGCGAACAATTCTTTTAAGATAAATAGCAAGCCGTTAGAAGTGATGCAATCTGGTGAGATGGAATCAGTAGCTTGCGCCTTGCAGGAAGATGCCGCCACCGTAGTCATGGATGAAAGAACTTTGCGTCTCTTCATTGAAAACAATAAGGAAATGCGTCATCTGCTGGAAATCCGTTTCAAGAAGAAGGTAGAGATTGATAAAGCCAAAGTTGAGGAATTCAGTAATCTTCTCCAGAAGATCAACATCATCCGTTCCATTGAGCTAACTGGTGTAGCCTATAAATTAGGTTTGCTAGATCCCTACCTTCCTAAGATCAAAGGAGGTAAAGAAACCTTGCTTGATGCAATCTTGTGGACTGTAAAATTTAATGGATGCGCTGTAACCGAACATGAGATTGAGGAAATAAAAACCTATCTACTTAAATAAATAATTATATCTTTTGAAATCTTCCCTGAACGTCGGAACAAATTTTTCTGGGCTTTCATCCATCAGCTTCAATAATTCTTCTCGGGTAAACTTTTTGTGATTGACCAATTCTTCATTTAGCTTAACCTCTCCATCATGTCTACCCCAAAAGATACTAGTGAAAAATTCAATTGGTTTCCCTTCATGTGGCATGGATGTAAATTTCTTCACACAAAACTTTAATTCGCAATCAATTCCTAACTCTTCCTTTAATTCTCTGGCTGCGGCTTGTTCATAAGTTTCACCAAATTTAACATGGCCAACAGCAGAAACATCTAAGCAGCCAGGATAAGTGATTTTATTATCTGCCCTTTGACAGACAATAAATTTCCCCTCATTATCTTTAACATAGATGGCAACATTCCGTGAGATGAATCTTTTTGACAATTTATTACTCTTAGTATCGCTACCAATAACTTCATCCTGTTCATTCACTACATGCAATAACTCTGTCATTTTTGTATTAATGTCGTCAGTATATTTTAAATTTAACGCAAAATAAACAATATCTTTTTAAAGCAGATATCTCTTTAACTTACAAGATGGGTAAGAGATGTATTGTCTGCAGTGAAGAAGCTGAATACAAAATCAAAGATACTTCTGACTACTACTGTAAAGATTGCGCCCTAGAGAACTTTTCCGATCTAGCTATGTTGCTGAAAGTTGAGGAAGAAGTTAATCGCCTTAAGGAAGCAATCAAGGAACGCTTAGAAGCGGAACTAGCTGCTCAGGAAAATGAACTCTCAGAAGACCAAGAAATCTCTGATGATTCGAAAAAAGAAACTCAAGATGAATAAGATTGTTAAATTTGGGAAAATAACCACTTCTCGCCAGGAATTGATCGATATCACCAAGGCTTGGCTAGCTCTATCTTTAGCATTTACTTTCGTTTTTTCCGGAATGAGTTTGTTGAGTAGTGGCGCTGGTTTTGCTAATCTATTTTCATTTGATTTTCTAAAATTATTTTTAATCTCTTTATTCACGGCCGGTATTGGATTTCTCTTTCATGAACTAGGCCATAAATTTGTGGCTCAAAAATATGGCTGTGTCGCCGAGTTTAGAGCTTTCGATAATATGTTATACCTGGCTGTTGGCTTAGCTGTAGCAATCGGTTTCATCTTCGCTGCTCCCGGAGCGGTGATGATCAGTGGTATGGTAACAAGGAAAGAAAATGGTATCATTAGTGTTGCTGGTCCTTTAGTGAATTATGTTTTAGGAATGATCTTTTTAGGGTTAGCATTCGCTTTTCCCGGATTAAGATATATTTTCACTGTCGGTTTCAGCATCAACATGTGGTTAGGTTTATTCAATATGATTCCTTTCGGTAATTTCGATGGGATAAAAATTCTGGCCTGGAACCGTTATGTCTGGGTTGCCATGGCTGTTTTTGGTGGTTTCTTCGTCTTTTTTTTCTGAGTTTGGTCTAATTTATTTTTTTCCGACGAGAACAAAACTTTTATATACTAGTTTTCCCTCGAGAACTAAAAAGAAGGTGTTCTTAAAAAAAGAAGGTGATAAAACTTGAAGCAGCATGTCTTTCAGGAAGTTAAGAAATTTAAGATCCAAAGATGTTGCAAAGGTTGTGGCAGCAGGATTGTTGTCGAAAATGCTAACCGTTATTATTGCAGCAAGTGTCGTGGATACTAATTCTTTTTTTTAATTTTTTTTAAGAGATAATGCTCATTTTAATTAAACAAATAGAATTAATGAAATTAACAAAAAATTTATTTTTGTCTTAGGGAGAAATTTCCAACTTTATAACTGATTGCGGCATAATAAAAATGGTCAACTGTCTCTTTAACGAATTCAGTTGGCAAGAGGTTACCTTCACCATCATAGACAGCTAAATCTTGCGTTAACCCTTTACTGGCTAATTCCCCTCGAGAAATTTTAAGATTGAATTTGATCATTTCTACTTTTCCTGTATCAGTTGTGCTTATGCTAAAATTAGCGATTGTTTTGTTATCTAGAACCGAAGCATTAATGTTTTCAACCACCACTTTACCATTTTTAACGAAATCTTGAAATTTTATCTCCATAGTGTCTAAACCAACTACTTCTTTAGCCTCAAGCGGGAAAGGTGTTCCTTGATCTAATCGTGATATTTTCTGTACTGCTTGACCAGTAACTGTAAAATCCCCGAACGAACTTATGATCAGAAATATTGAGAAACAGAACAGGCCGACAAAAGCTATACCAAAAACTCTTCTGGCTTTAGCTTCTTTATCATCCTTAAGATTATTACTCTTTTTTTTCGTCACCATCATTAACAGTAAATATTTAAGATATATAAAATTAACTTATTTGTGGGCTTAGTAGAAAAAGGAGTCAGTATGGTCAAGAGGTCAATTGTGCAAAGACTGAAAGACAGGAACAGAAGCGAAAATCATCCCATTAGGAATTAAATTTTCGCCACAATTGACGACCAAGATGACTTTTTCTACAGATCCTTATTTGTGTGAAGCAATATCTATTCTCTTGTCTAAAAATCTTTATAACTGCTAACTTTTGCTAATTTCAGCATGGAAGATTCCCTTGCCGAATTAGTTGGTGCAAATCCAATTTTTAGGGAAGGAAGATATCTCGATGATTATCTCATTAAACTAAAAAATTCTGCCCTGCCTGCTGCTGTTTTCGGCAAGTATAGTGAAGCCATTTCTCAAGGAGAAGATTTGGTTTATGAAATTTTCATCAACACTTTAGGTTGTGCCGAATATGAGGGTCATTTAATTGATTTGGCCATTTCTTCTGCTCAATTAGGAGAGTGGCATGGTTTTCCCCGTGATTATGATTATAGTTTAAGCAAAGTGATTAAAAGGGGATTTGCCCACCTTGTCTCTTATGAAAATCAGATTTTCCTCCTCCCTTCAGAGAAATACATTGAACATTGTAAAACCAGATTAAGTCATTTTCTTAAACAATCTTTATAAATTAAGACTGGAAATATGAATAATATGAATCCGTCAGAATTTATTGGGAATAATAGTCTTAGAATAAGTGGCAATATTAGAGAAGTCTTACGTAGCTGGAGATATGGAGAAATCTTAGATTCTTGGCAAGGTCTTGCTCAAGATCCTCAATATTCAGCTTGGGCTCCTGATCTTTATCGAGCAGCAAAAGAACATTTTAATTCTGAAGATTGGAACAAATTATTCCCTGATTTTTATCGTAGAGGCAAGGCCTTTCAACAAGAAACCTTTAATACTCATAGTAATTTTTTAAGGGAGATTAGTCTATTAAATTCAAATAATGCTGACCATAAATTACTGGTTTCTTTAGATGGTCGATTGAATCCTATTTATCTTGGAACCGGTGAAAAGAAAAATGTTCAAATGTCAGAATTTATAGGTAGATACATACCATTAAATCAAGACCCTCCTTATATCTCTGAAACAGAAATGACTGCTCTCGCTGCCGCCATAACCTATTCCTTGCCAGTATTTCCTAAAGCCTTAAGGGGCTTAGAAGCTAACCTAACCAGAAACGGCTGCTACATAAAACCAACAAAATAATTTTCTTAGAACCAATTAAAAAAATATGGGGCCACCGGGACTTTCAAATCTTAGGTAACTAAGATGTATTTGAACCCGGAACACCTAGATATCCGTTAAGGATATATTTCCTTATCTTCAGTCTAGTGCTCTTTTCTGCATCATTAAATGATGTCCCAGATTGAGCTATGGCCCCAAACTGGAACTTAAATTAGAAGCTCATTTATAAGGATTTTGGTCTTTATCCCACCAAAGTCTGTGTCATGATTGACCCCGCAAAGAGGTTGAATAAAATCATCACTACACCAGCAATGAAACAGTACAGTAGCGTAGAACCAATCAGGTTTTTCCCTAGCGCGTATCTTTCTCCTAACTTGTCCGAACCATTCTCAATACCATTACTTAACACGGTTAAGATGAACGCAATCTGCACAATATAAATACCCACCACAATCTGGAAATGAAATGTCGGGATACCGATACCAAATATTGTTAATAGATCGCTCATGCCACCCGCAACTTGCTGCCCATTCTGAGAAAAACTACCTAACTGTGCTGCTAATTTAGTCAAGATTGTGGAGATCATCGAAGTTATCCCGATAACGATTCCGGCAATCGCTGGAGTTAAAAATTTGACCTGTGCTTTCATGGAAGAGATAACATCAGCCATCAGATCAGCTAACCTTTCTTCTACACGATGGATCTCTTTGATGTATCTGGCCATAGAGAGTAAAGCCTGAGCAGCAATCCGTGGTCCTTTCTTGATGCTCTCAATTAGAACTTTCATTGATGATTCGATAACTTTAGAAGGGAAACTTACTAGTGAACCGACTTTTGGATCAAAAATAGCTTGCTCTAAACCAAGTCCTAGTTTTGTTATATTCCGTTCAGCTATGTCAAAGAATTCTCCTGAGATTGAACCCTGCATCGTCTCAGCAACTTTGGCGAAAGCGATCTCCGCTGGCAAACCATCACCCAACCTGTTTCCTAACTGAAACAAGGCGGAGGAAAATTCTTCTTCCAACTCCTTGGTCTTTTCTCTAATCTTGATGACATTTTTTGATCTTAAGCTGTAAAACAAGCCGATGGACAAGCCGACTCCCGCAATCAAGACTAAAGATAATATTGAGGCCCCCATACCATACGGTCCTATCTTCTGTGCCTCAGTACAGTTCACGCCTACTTCTGGTGGACAGACATAATCCAGCATCTTGATTGCTCCATTTTGGTCAAAGCTGAAATCGCCGACGCCCACAGCATGCATCAGTAACGGACTGAAACCGATCAACAAAGCTACTGCAAAAACCATGACGCTAAAATATAATGGGTTGATAGCTAGAGTAAATTTTTTTCCTAACGGCACTAAAACATTTTGGTATCTCCTTAATTCTGGTTGCTTGGCAATATCTGTGTTGCCGTAACCAGCCGGTCTTTTTGAAAGAATGACCCTACCAAGATAATATACTCCTATTGGCAAGGTAATATTATATAGCAAAGAGATGTAGATTGCTGTTGTAACCGGACTAGAGCCGGAACCCATAAAACTAACGATCAAGGGCAAAATCACTAAACCTAATATAGGTAGGATAATTCCCAGCATATGCAGCATTGTCATCGGACTTTTCAGATTATGGGCATAATGCAGCATATTCTCATATGTACCGTTAAGGATTACATCTAAGGCTTTGTCTAGCAGTGATAATCTTCTCTCCTCGGAGGACTCATATAATGAAGATTGCACTAAATGGAAAGATTCAACAAATTCTCTTTCATATTCTTTCCAGAACCCTAAGTAAAAATTAGCTGAATCACGAATCGAGCTATACTTCTGGGTTTCCACATCCCATAATATTTTTCTGAAATCTAATGATAACGGTGGTTCTAAGTGGTCAGCGGCAAATTCTATCGCTCTTTCCAGATTAGAAGTATGCCTCATATAGGTTACCATGTAGAAGATGCTTTGCACCATCTGATTGGAAGCTCTCATCCGCCAAGTATTCGCCATGAACTCTGGTGTTTTCTGCAAGACTGGCATCATGACCATTCCCGCGAAAAGGAAGAAGATGACCAAGGCAAGCAAGGGTTGCTGCCCGAAGATGATAGGGATGATCATCATCAGTAAAGGACCAACAACAATCGTGATTAAGGCGGCTAAGATTGAAAATGACAATACTCCGGAAGGCGTGGTGTTAAGATGGCAGATATCCAACTGTTTCTGCACTTTCACAGCTTTTTTAGCATCTGCTTTAACGTTTAATAATTTTTGCGAGAAGTTACAGGCTTTCTCATACCAGTTATAGTGGTTAGGATAAATTTCTTTCTTGAACTCGGTATATTCACGGGAAGAGATTTCTGGTGTTTTCTTGACACTTTCACCAAATTCTTTCGCCAGCTTCGCCTTATATTTCTCAACTAGATCTAACTGTTTGGCCTGTTCCATCTATTCCTCTGATTAGAATAATAACTATAACTATAAAAATATAACTATATTGCTGTCAAATCAATAAATTGTCAGAATTTTCAAGGATACTTAACCGCATCATATTCTAAAGTAGCATTAGGATCCATCGGAATACTGCTGGTTATTGCCACATAACCGGGAACACCAAAATAATCTCCGGAAACAAAATAACCCTCTTGATAAGATCTTGGTGATCTGCCTTCTCTATGATTTGTAATTCCTACTACATCTAGACCTTGACCATTTATTGTTTCATTTAGGATCCCAAACAATATTGAGGGATTAACTTTTTTGCCGTAGACATTTATTCTTTTTCTTTTGTCTGATTTTGTCAGGATTGTCACAACTCTCCCTTCCAGTCCTTTCCCTGCCAACTCTCGATTGAGATCATCAAATGCTTTCATAACCACTAATTAGTTTGATTCCTTAAAAAATCTTTCTAAAAAAAATCTTAATCAGCAACGCCGTGCGAAGAGGAAATTTTCATCAATTTAAGATGCTGAAAAATTCTCTGTGTCTTCAGAAGAAAATTTCATCTAACCTAAGTGCAAAGCAATGTCTTTGCTCTTCTCACCTCTTGGCGTTGTTGCTGCTTAAGGATCACTCTTCCTTCTTTTTTATTTTCCGAGCTTCCTTTTTTAACCATTCCTTGTATTCGAAAAGAATCCTCTTGCTGTCTAGTTTACCAGTCTTATCTTTTACTTTATCAGAAATAAGGTGAAAAATATCATTAGCCTTGATTACGAATTCCGCTTCTAACAAGGAAGGATCATGCAACTCCAGCGCTAGATCGACCACAGCTTGCTTGCAATCTGCCCTTAACTGGATATTTTCCCAAACCGCATCCCAATCTCCCGTAAATTCTCTGATGCGACCAGCCATTCGCTTAAGTATTTCCGAATTGCCATTCATCAGATCATCACTAACTTCCAGTTGATCAGTCTCAGCATTATAGACCATTAGATCAACGAATGCTCCTTCTTTAAGGGGATCTTCATCCCATTGTTTCCTAACTTCAGTTATTCTTAAAACACGCTTGTATTTTTTCAGCCCTGAAACAACAGGATTGGTTATTACGATGATGTCAATCGCTTTGAAAGAAGTTTTAGGTACACCAATATCATTAACTACCCTGTCATAAACCCCATATGGCGAATCGGCATGAATTGTTCCTGCTACGACATTTGCTGCTGCACCAACCCTCATCGCTTCAAACAAAGCTATGGCTTCCTTGCTTCTTACTTCACCGACAAAGATGGCTGAATCTCCCAGGCGTAAGGTTGATCTTATCCCAATGGAAGGATCAACTTCTGAACCAGGCGAGGCCAAGGCAGAAGCAACTTTCAATGATTCAAGGTTATAACCCAGCTCCCTTAATGATTCCTGCGGCAGTTCAAATGTGTCTTCAATGGTAATTATTCTTGACCTTCTGTTTATCTCGACAAGAAAACTACCTAATAAGCTTGATTTACCAGAAGATCTTGTACCCGCAATTAGCATCGTAGCGTTGTTGTCGATTAAAAAGCTTAGCAAACCCACAGCTAAAGAATTCATGTAACCAATTTTTGATTGCATGTATAAAGGAAAAGTCCAAGGATGATCTCTGTGTCTGCGGAAGGAATACGCTAACCCGCTGGGATTAAGCGGCGCGGTAAGTGCTGCCACCCTGGAAGAAAACCCTTCCACTTTAAGTTCTGTATCTAGAATAGGATTAGCTTCATCTAATGGTCTTCCCGAGATCAATCTTAGTTTAGTGGCCCAACTTTCTACTTCCAGATGAGTAGGATAGACATTGGTGTAGCAATCTCCATAATCCTGATGCACAATAAAGATTGGCAGTTCTCCATTTGGTGAATTGATGTTAACATCCTGTACCTTGGGATCTGCTAATAATAATTCAATCAATCCAAAACCAACTGTATAGCGTAGCAAAGCTTGGGCTAATTGGTCAATTTTATCCTCTTTGATTTCCGACCCTCTTTGTTTTATCAGGTCCTGCAGTAAATCTTTGCCGATGTTGAAAAAAACTTCTCGCATCCTCTGTGGGTCAACAAATTCTTTGCGTGAAGGCTTATGCTCCGACATGATTCTCTTGGCATCATCTAGTAATCGATATAACTCTTCTTCAAAAGTAAACTCTGGTGGCGTTATATGGTACAATGTCCTGATATTATCGTCAAAAGAAAAGATGTTGACTTGACATTCGTCCTGTTCTGTTGAGAAACTGTAACTTTCTTCCAGATTACCTTCTGGAAATTCTAAGATTAATTTAGTAAACATGAAATCAGGTTTAGTTGTCGGCTGGAAAACATTTTTGTATATCTCTCTCTTTCCGAGCTCATAATTTTCTGAGAATGGTAATAACATCTGGACTATCTTTAATTTTTCCAAGATGGAGACGATTTTTTGCAGCTGCTGAACAAATATCTGCTGGCTATTGTTCTGTCTTGCCTCAGTAATGTGATTTATTTTTATTTTTTCTCTAATCTCCAGTCTTTTTATCAGTACATAAGCGGCTAAAGGATCTTCTTTTAATTGTTTAGAGAGGATTCTTTGCAGTTCAGCATGAGCCCCCTTGACATATCTTTCATGTTCAGGATCAACTACCAGGGTGTGATGTGAGCGATCTTCAGTCTGTAGTTGGTGGTATGTTCTTGCCAGCTCTACCAGCAGCTTAGTCTGTGAATGATCATATTCATATTCTCTTTGTTGCGCAATGGTTATAATGTTGACTCCAGAATTCTCTAGCAATAAATCAATGACCTTCCCCATACAGATAGCGCTGTCTTCTACAGTTGGCGGGAAAGAACAAGCTTCTGCGCTAATTCTTAAAATTTTATTCTCCCCTTCATGAAATGTTTCTGAATCAAAACATTTATTTCCTATGATCACCATTTTTTCTAAATCTTATAATGGACTAGAGTTTATTACCTTTTCTGTCTTGTTCTTAACATTTCTTGTCTCTAACATTATAACACTACTCTCGAATAATCACATAACTTTATTATATTTATAAACAATCAATCAACCATGGCAGCGTCAGCACCACCACCACAGCAATCTTTTGATCCCGGTATGATGTATGTCTGGATAAAAGGTGTGGAAAGTAAGGTTAACAATCTTATTCGTGAGATGAATGTGCTAAAAAATGACTTTACCCGCAAGGCTAGTGATCTTAAGAATGAAGTTAAAGTTTTCAATGAAGATCTTTTGGAACTAAAAAGAGAGCAGGAAAAGACAATGCAAAATTTCAATCTGGTAGTTAAGGAATTGAAACAGACCGCAGGTATTGAAGAAGTGATCACCCTAAGAAAATATATTGAATTTTGGAATCCGATGAATTTTGTTACCAGAAGAGATTTAGACCGAATAATGGAAACCAAACTAATGGAGGCTAAGGAAAATGACGATAACAGATGAAGTTCAACAATTAAGAAGTCAAGGATTAACTGATAGTATCATCATGGAAGAATTGACTAATAAAGGTTATAACCCTGATCAGGTGCATCAGGCCATTACTATGGTTGATAGCAGAGATGGCAATAATAATCTTTCACAGAATGATTTGCCTCTTCCTCCTCCTGGTGCAGCTTCTCCTTCGATGTCTTCTCCCCCTGACCGCTCTTACTTTAATCAAGCTTCTTCCAGTAACAATCTTCCGGGTAATATCTATGAACGTATTGAAGAGATTGCTGAAACGATGATTGACGAGAAATGGGACGAGTTGATCGCTGAAGTAAAAAAGATAGTTGAATGGAAAACCAAATTTGAAGAAAAGCAATCCGCTTTGGCTTCCGATGTGGTTAAGCTTAAAGAAGATTTCAAGACTCTACATCAAGGTGTTTTAGGTAAATTAGAAGATTACGATACCAGGATGCGTGATGTTGGTACGGAATTAAAAGCTGTCGGCAAAGTTTTTAAGGATGTCGTTCCGGAATTTGTGGAGAATGTCAAACAGTTATCGTCACTTACTGAAAGGGCAAAAAAGAAAACATCGACTTAAGAATAGAAATCTATTTTAATCGCCTAGTTTTAATCTGAAAAATGTCCATTCTTGAAAATAAATATGTTGTTTTTATCTATCGTGAGAACTTTGCTGGGTCATTAGGCAGTGCCTTGGCAGTTTACCATTTTCAGCATGGCAATCTTAACAATGTTTTTTCACCCGGCACAATTTTCACAGCCGATGAATTAAAGAATAAGATTGTTGATCCCAAAACCGGTAAGAAGGTTGGTGTTAGTGATCTGGTTGTTCAGAAGCTACAAGAGCTTGGCGTTAAGGAAGTGGTGACAGTTTCCCGCAAACGTAATTTTTTCAATATTCCTCATGGGATCCAAAATTTAAATACTGCTGAGCATTCTTGTAGCTGCCTCTGGGACACCATCTGTGTTGACGATCCAGAATATCGCTTATTGCTGAGGAATGGGATCAAAGTCAGATTCTACAATCATGACCAAGAAATGTTTATTGATTGAAAACAATAGTTATGCTGATAAATAGAACTAAAAAAAATAAATTACCCTTTAGTAATCAACAAGACTGCGAAGACAATTATCCCAAATAGTACGAGTATACCTAAAACCTTCGTATTAAACAATGTTGAAGTGAGGTTAGTTTCAAAACTACCTGTGGCTACACTGGAACCGTTAACAGTAGTGACTCCTGAAGTTGTTGTTGTATCACCACTACTGCTTTCCCCCAAATAGCTTTGTCCTAAAACGCTCGCAAAAGCAGCAATAAGTATAATCAAACTTATTCCAATAATCACCCAAATTATTCCCATCCCTCTTTCACCTTTCAAGGCAGCAAAGATGTTCTCTTCTTTAGCCCCAAACATTTGAAAGATCAACAATAACAGTATCAAAAATATCATCGCCACTGTAAACCAAGGGATCATAAAATTGATGATTTTTACTGCAACGTCAGAAAGTAGGACCAGAAAACCCACCACTGCGGCAATTACTGCGTTGATGGAAATATTTTCTGATACTGCTTTAGTTTTCTGTAAGATTGCAAAAACGATGGCGAAGACTAGCAGTACCGGAAAGATAGAACTTACCGATTGCAGCAAACTTACATCTAAAAATGTGGCCATTTTGCTTTCCTCTATTTCCTCTCCACCATTTTACTAAGGACTTCACCCATCCTGCCTAATGCCGTTTTTTCGCCCGGTTTTTTTGGTTCCTTGGTAATAAACCAAACTATCAGGCCAAAGACGAGTATTATTAACATTAACTGTGTTGTTTCCGGTGTCCACCAATCAAACAAGGTTGATGGTCCAGTCCATAAATTAAGTGATGAACCAAAGATATAGATGACAAAAGCTACGGCAGCTATAGCGATGATCGGCATTGCTCCTTCCGCCCAGCTTGCTCCAAAGATGCCCATCAATAGTAATAGCATAATTGCTGCCACTGCCACTAACGAGATGCTAGGCAAGGATTCATTCATAACTTTAACTGGGTCATATCCTAGGGGGTAAGTACCTGTGATGTGTGGTATCACAAATAGTAACGCTAGCACTAAGGCGATAATCACATTGAACTGTTTCTTATCACCTAGTATCTTTGTTTTTTGCATCACCGCAAAAACTATTGTGAAAACTAATACGAACGGTAGTAAGAAATCTACTATTCCATAATTCTGGAAATATGTTGCTAAAACCGTGAAATCTGCCATTTTTTGACCTCCATTAGGATTGTTTTTTTTATTAACTACTTTTCTCTTTAGGTGGTTTTTGATCTTTTGTTACGTACCACATGAAACCTAAAATAACCACTACAAATAATATGGCTGCTGCCCATTCAGCCGGCAAGATAAATATTGCCGCCAAATATTTCAGCCAATCTAAGGCATTAAGGAATATAACCACAATGCCGATGAACATGAAAACCATAAAAAATTTGGTCCAGCCAGGAAATTTTTCCAAAGTAACTTCTTTGCTGCCCATAAATACCCCTACCAGCAATAAGAAACTGACTGCCAAGATTAATAGTAAGACCACATTAGCCATCACTTCGCTGATTACTGCTACCAGTTTTGTAGAAGCGATAACCAAAAATGCGATAACGAAAGCTACGATAGCATTGATATTTTTTTTCGTGACTTCCTTACCATTTATATTCTCTGTACCTAAGGCTTTGGTCTTATCTAGTATAGCAAAAACAATAGTGAAAACTAGCAAGAACGGAAGTATTACATCATATATCCCCAGCTTGGCTAGGAAAACAATTACTTGACGAAATCCAGATTCATCTACCATCTATTTATCAGCCTACTTTTTATGTTTTTTAACAAACTTGGAGAGTATATAAATGTTTCTACATCGCTCCCTTATCATTTCTTATGTTATAACTCCATTATACTCTCGTGAAATCGAATAATTTAAATAGTAGTGAATTATTCTTTTTTTCAAGAAAGAGGTGGGAATAGTGCGGAAAATATTCTATTTAATCATCGTAGCGATGTTTTTGCTATCAGCTACTGCATTGGCCGAATCTACTGTTTCCATTACCCCATTAAAAGATCAGATTTCTCCTCAGGAAAAAGGAGAATACATTCTGAGAGTGCAAAATACTGATAGTGTTGTTCAGAAATATAGTATATATTCATTACAGACCGGTCAAGGTTGGATTGTTGATCCTTCTCCACTTAGTGATAAAATATTTGAATTAAATCCAGGTCAAAGCAAAGATATTAAATTATTAGTTTCTCCTTCGCAAGCTTTTGATCCAGGCATCTATTCTGTGCAAATTTCCTTGCAAAGCAATCTTGGTGATTCTTATACCCGTTCCTTGAAAGTTTATCTTGGAAAAGACCAACCCCTGGAATATTTACCCTCCTTGCGTGTTACAATTGATATGGATGAGAAAATAGACCCTAAAAATCCTTTACAGATTAGATTGTTTGTGGAAAATCGTAACGCTCTTAATTTGTCAGAGATGCAAGTAAGGATTCAAAGTGACATCCCTGAATTTGAACAAGAAGTTTCTTTGGATTTACCTCCTTTGGAAAGCAAAACTGTGGAATTCGCTATTACACCTAATGCCTTCCAACAACCTAAAGAATACAAATTATTTTTCGTCTTTGAGAAAGATGGTCAGCCTATTAAAGTAGTAGAAAAAAAGATTGAGGTTATTGAATTGTTGCCACCTTTCACTCAGGAGGTCTCTCAACAAGCGGTATTCCTAAAATATTTTTATGCTTTAACTGTAACAAATGAAGGTAATGTCGTCAACACCCAGCAAGTAAAATACCCTGTTTCTTTATGGCAAGGCTTGTTTGCTCAGCAAGGTGGCAAGCTGATTAAGGAAGATGGACAGCGTTATCTGGCCTGGGAAGTAGCCTTGGAACCGAATAACTCAGCTAACATTTATTTTATCATAAATTATCGGATCATCATCTACATTTTGCTGGTTTTATTGATAATTGCTGGTTTTTACTTCTATGTACAAACCCCTGTAAGTGTCTCCAAGACCGCAGTCACCACTAAAAGTGATGGTGAAGGTGCGCTATCTGAAATTAAAGTAACATTAGAATTACGGAATAAAACAAAAAGGCCATTGAGTGAAGTTTCTGTGCTTGACATCGTGCCGGCGATTGCCAACGTTGAAAAGAGTTTGCAGTTGGGCACCTTGCGTCCGGAAGAGATCAAGCATTTGAAATCAGGCACTAAGGTAGTTTGGTCCTTGGCTGAGATTGAACCATTTGAGCATCGGTTGATAACTTACAAGATCAAGGCTAAATTAAATATTTTGGGGACCTTTAGTTTGCCTCGAGCAACAATTGAATACAAAAACAAGAAGGGGAAGAAAGGCAAAGCTTATTCCAATGTCTTTCGTTTGACGGCTTAGATAAATGCAGTTTCCAGTCTTCATTTCGCTGGATAAAAACATTTATATATTAGCAAGCTCAATAAAAAAACAATATAATAACGAAGAGAGGGTGTGAAAATGAAGGATTTTTTTTTACAATTAAAGGAGAAATTCTCCAAACCTGTTGAGGAAGAGGAAGATCAGCACGTTGAACATACTGGTGACTATGTTGAATTGGAATCTGGTTCTCATAAGGAAGAACGATCTAGGGTTATGGTTCGTCCATTTGTTATGGAAGAATTTGAAGATATCAAGGAAGTACTTGATGTTCTACGTGAAGGTTCAACCATTGCCTTAGTTAATATTAAACCTCTTAAGGAGAAAGACATCGTTGAACTTAAGCGAGCAATCTCTAAATTGAGGAAAACTTGTGAAGCTATTGATGGAGACATCGCTGGTTTTGGT
>Ga0210057_1003120_pt1 | contig 23049 bp, 32 predicted proteins | sample CryGeyCG2114_010_2_FD_183968 | JGI IMG/M metagenome (GOLD analysis project Ga0210057, IMG submission 183968) | Groundwater microbial communities from aquifer - Crystal Geyser CG10_big_fil_rev_8/21/14_0.10 (SPAdes) (version 2) | ecosystem: Environmental > Aquatic > Deep subsurface > Groundwater ...
AAGTTCTAGAAGACTATGCCCATGGTCGTCCGTACGCAATTTGGGGAGCCGTTCCCGGTGATAGTAATATTCGCAATTGGGAAGCCATGGAAGCGGGCGATTATGTAATGGTTTACCGTCAGGGCAAAATCATATTAGCCGCTGAGATTGCGATGAAAACAAAAAATCCTGCTCTCGCCGAGTATTTTTGGCAAAGGGATATGGATAACAGAACATGGGAATTAATTTATTTTATGATCAACGAAGTAGATTTTAATGTAAATTTTTCAGAATTGAATGGGTACTTAGGATACAGAGAGAATTATCACCCTCAGGGATTTATGGCGATAGAGCAAGATAAAGCCAATCGATTACTGAGCGAATATGGCGATCCCATCTCTCTTTTACATAAACTGCAGCGTGGCGAATCGGTTGAGAAGGTGGATGTAGTTAAGAATAAGTATCTTGAAAAGATTAATGATGTTTTAGGTGAACAAATAAAACAACAGCCGACAGAGCATAGCGAAATGCAATGGAGACTTATCCGTCTGGGCTTACGATCTCATTTTGACGTGTGGGTTCCAGAAAATGACAAAAATAGAGAGTGGAATGGAGAAGTGTTTCGTCCCATGGTGTTAGAGGAGTTTCACGAGACGTTAGATGTTCCTAAGTACATAAAAAATATCGATACGGTTTGGAAGCTTGGTCAATCGGTAAAAGCCGCTTTTGAGGTAGAAAACTCCACTTCTATTTACTCAGGAATTTTGAGGTTATCTGACCTACGCGCCCTAACCCCCAATTCTAACTACCCTCTATTCATTGTTGCTCAAGGAGAGAAGAAACAGAGGGTATTCAATGAATTGAGGCGACCAACATTTTCGAATCCTTATCTTGCTTTAGATAAAGTGGTTAAATTTCTTTCTTATGATTCGGTAAGAGATCTAGATGATACAGTGGAAGAAGATTCTACTCGATTTGATATAGATTGGCTTATTAATGAAGCAAAGACCGTAGGGGAAGTTACATGAGGAGTATGAAGTCTAAATATCCCATATAGCCTCTTGCCTCCTCGGAACCTCTGTTGTAATATAAGCCCTGCCTAAAGGGGTGTTTTGTTTTGTTTACTTTGCCTCTTTTTTGGCTCAAATAATGGAATACGCCAAAGGTATAAAGGTAAAAATGGGGCAGGTCTTCCGTGAGGAGGATGTAGTTCCGGTAACCTTCATAAAGCTCCAAGAAGGGGGAGTAGAATTTAACGTTGGTGATAAAGTGCAGGTTTCAGGGGTTAGTAAGGGAAAAGGGTTCCAAGGTGTGGTAAAAAGGCACGGATTCTCCGGTGCAGCTATGATGACCCACGGTACCAAACATACCAACCGTGCTCCTGGTTCAATTGGTGCTACTGGTCCTCAGAGGGTATTCCCCGGAACGAGAATGGGAGGCCGCATGGGAGGAGACAATATTAATGCCAAGAAGTTGAAGGTTGTTGCATATGAAAAAGAAGAGAATCTGCTTTTGGTAAAGGGAGCGGTTCCTGGAGTAAAGGGAGGAAAGCTCAAGATATTCAATTTAAGTACTAAGTAATATGAAAACTGACCTATACAACAAGGGTGGAGAAAAGATTGGTGACGTTGAGGTTTCCGATAAGTTGTTTGGCGCCAAATGGAACGCCGATTTGGTTCATCAAGCTTTGCGAGTTCAAGAGACTAACCGCCGCGAAAGAATTGCTCACGCTAAAGACAGGGGTGAGGTACGCGGTGGTGGAAAGAAACCTTGGAGACAGAAGGGAACGGGACATGCAAGGCACGGATCTATTCGTTCACCTCTCTGGCCTGGTGGAGGAAGAACTCACGGTCCTAATAAGGAAAAGGTATATAGCTTAAGTATTCCTCAGAGAATGCGTCAGGCTGCTATGTTTGCCATTTTTTCAAAGAGGTTGGAAGAGGGAGAGATTAAGGTAGTGGACTCATTGGGTGTAACTGAGCCAAAGACCAAGCTATTGAAAGATGCCTTGAAGAATCTTTCTCCAAGAGAGAACGCTTTGATTATTGTTGATCCGGCAAACAAGGCTGTCTTTGGAGCATCCGGGAATATGGAGAAAGTGAAGGTAACTGATCCTAGGGCTTTGAACGTATACGATCTTTTGCGATACGGAGTGGTCATTATTGAGCAAGGCGCGCTAGAGACAATTGATAATCACTATGGACCTAAAAAGTAACATCATTAAACAACCCTTAATCACCGAGAAGGGAACTGACTTAGGAAAGATGGATAAATACATCTTCTTGGCTCATTCAGGGGCTAACAAGAACCAGATCAAGGAAGCTCTTGAGGGTATGTATAAAATCCACGTAACGGATGTGAATATTGTAAGAAACAGGAAGAAGGGCCACGAATACAAGAAGGCCATTATAACCATCAAACAGGGAGAAACTATTGATGTAATTCCACACTAATGAAGAAGTACAAAGGATACACCCAAAGCAGGCGCAACATGACAACCGTAGAATACGGTGGTTTGAGCAAGGATAAGCCCATGAAAGCATCCACCATGGGCTTTAAGAGCCACGCCGGTAGGAATAACACTGGTCGCATTACTGTTCGTCACCAGGGAAGTGGCGTAAAGCAGGTATATAGGATTATTAACTTCAAACAGGACAAACTAGACATCCCAGGACGTATTGAGGCCCTAGAATATGATCCATACAGGAGCGCCTTTATCGCAAGAGTTGTATATAAAGACGGAGAAAGGCATTATCATCTAGCTCACAGTAAAGCCCAGGTAGGGGATAGCGTCTTAGTTTCAGCCAAAGCTCCCCTTAAAGCTGGTAACCGTATGCCTTTGAAGAAGATCCCAGCTGGATACAATGTTCATAATTTGGAAACAAGACCAGGTAGAGGAGGACAGATTATCCGTAGTGCCGGTAGCGCCGCGCAGGTTCTAGGACACGACGGAGACTATACCCAAGTAAAGATGCCCTCAGGTGAGGTAAGGAAGCTTCCCTCTATCGGTTTAGCTACCTTAGGTCAGGTCTCTAACCCCGAACATAACCTCGTCGTTATCGGAAATGCTGGAAGAGCGCGTAGGATGGGTATCCGCCCAACCGTTCGCGGTACTGCTATGAACCCAAGAGACCACAAATACGGTGGTGGAGAGGGTAAGCAACCTCGTGGTACCAAGCGTCCAAAGGATAAATGGGGTAACATAACCGGTGGCCGTAAGACGCGTAACCCTAAGAAATGGTCTAACAAGTTGATTGTTTCAAGGAGAGTGAGTATCAGAAACAAGAATAATAAATAAAGATGAGTAGAAGCTCTATAAAAGGTCCATACGTAGACGCAAAACTCCTCAAGAAAATGGGGAGGCTTCCTGCAGGCAGCAAGCAGGTTATTAAGACATGGTCTAGAGCTTCTTCTATTGCTCCCGAGATGGTGGGGTTTGTCTTTGGGGTACACAACGGTAGGGACTTTATTGAAGTCATCGTCAGTGAAGATATGGTAGGACACAAACTCGGAGAGTTCTCTCCCACTCGTAAGTTCACCCGTCATGGTGGAAAGATCCAGAAAGAGCTGGAGCAAAAAGCGGTTGAAGCAGATAAGAAATAGAATATGGCAAAAAAGCAGGACAAAATAGCTATCGCTTCCATAAAGAATCTCAACATCGCTCCACGTAAGGTGCGCTTAGTTGCCGATCTTATGAGAGGAAAGCCTGTAGTGATGGCTATCGCTCTGCTCCAGGCACTGCCCAACCGCAGCAGTGGTCCTATTGAAAAGCTTATCCATTCAGCAGTAGTGAATGCTCAAGCCAAGAATATGGATATGAGTAAGCTCGTTGTTCAAAACCTCACCGTAGATAAGGGTAGGGTATTAAGGAGAATGAAAGCTAAATCCAAAGGTATGGGAGGGTTGATCCAGCGCAAACAAAGCCACGTGCATCTAACTATCGCCGAGTCCCCTGATCTAAGGGGTCCAATGTTCGTTATTCCTCAAAAGATCAAGAAGGTGAAAAAGGAAGTTAAGCGCGATACGGACAAGGCAAAGGGGAAAGATAAGACCCAAGTTAAAGAAACGGAAGATCTACCTAAGCCAAAGAAGAAAGGTGGTTTTGGCAGTAAATTCTTCCAAAGAAAATCAATATAGAATATGGGCAGAAAGATACATCCAACTTCATATAGGCTCGGCATCAACAAAGATTGGATCTCTCGTTGGATGCCTCCAGGTGGAGACTTCAGGAAATACCTCCAAGAAGACGAGGCTATTAGAAACATTATTGAAAAGACCATCATGAAGGCTGGAATTGATATGGTTGAGATTGAGCGTACGCCTGGACAGTACAAGGTTACTATTCGCGCTGCTCGTCCCGGTATCGTTATCGGTCGTGGAGGTAAGGGAATCGAAGATCTCTCCAAAGCCATTCAAAAGAAGGTTGGCATAACCGTTCCTATTAATTTAAATGTGGAGGAGGTGAAGCGTACCGAAGTTTCTGCTTCAGTCATGTCTCAAAGTATCGCCCAGGATCTTGAAAAGCGTATGCGATACCGCAGGGTGATGAAGAGATACATTGATATCGCTATGCAAAACAGGGAGGTGCAGGGTATCAAGATCAAATTGGCTGGAAGATTGAATGGTGCAGAAATTGCCCGCAGTGAACAACTCAAGAAGGGAAAGCTTCCTTTGACCACCTTGCGCGCCAATATCGATTACGGAGAAACCGTCGCGGTTACAACCTATGGCTCCATTGGTATTAAGGTGTGGTTGTATAAGGGCGATATCTTCGAGAAAGAAAAGAATAAATAACCATGTTACTACCTAAGAAAGTTAAACATCGTAAGTGGCATAAGGGTCGCGGCCGCAAGCGCACCAGTGAAACCCGTGGAACGGAGGTTTCTTTTGGTGAATACGGATTGCAAGCTCTTAGTATGGCTTGGCTTAACTCAAAACAGATTGAGTCTGGCCGCCGTGCTATTACCCACTACCTGAAGCGTGAAGGAAGGATGTGGATTAGAGTTTTCCCAGATAAACCGGTAACCGTTCACCCAGCAGAGGCTACTATGGGAGGAGGAAAGGGTGCCGTAGATCACTACGTTTTTCCTGTAAAGCCAGGAAGAGTTATCTTCGAGCTGGATGGTATCTCAGAAGATAAGGCTAAGATTGCCTTCGATAGGGCCAAACACAAGTTGCCTTTCAAAACCAGGTTTGTTAAAAAGGCTTAAGCTAAATCATGAAAAAGAGCGAAATTCAAAAATTAACCAAGAAGACACCAGCAGATCTACACAAAGACCTGGCTTCTTCACGAGAAGAGTTGCGTGCTTTGAGGTTTGAATTAGCTGCAGGGAAAGTAAAGAACATTACTAAGGTGAAGAGCGTTAAGAAAACCATCGCTCGCATCCTTACGTTAATGAACAATATGAAAGACAAATAACATGGAAAAGATTACCCAAAACCGAAAATTGAGAGGTACTGTCGTTTCTGACAAAATGCAGCGTACGGTTGTGGTTGCGGTGGTAACGGATAAAAAACATCCCAAATACCACAAACACTACAAACAAACCACCAGATTTAAAGCTCACGACGAGGAGAATAAATATAAGGAGGGAGACGAAGTGGTAATTGAAGAAACTAGACCCCTATCCAAAGAAAAGCGTTGGAAGGTTATCGGATTCATCAAAGAAGAGAAAACAACATGATTCAGGAGAATACCATTTTAAAGGTAGCGGATAATTCAGGCGCCAAGATTGTGCGCTGCTTTAGGGTATTGGGAGGTAGCAACAGAAAGCACGCGAGCATCGGTGATTTGGTTATTGCCTCCGTCCAGGTGGCAGAACCCCGCAAGCTTATTAAAAAGAAAGAAATTATCTACGCCGTTATCGTAAGAACCAGAGCTCCTTTGCACAGGAAGGATGGGACATACGTAAGGTTTGATGAAAACGCAGTGGTGATTATTGAAAAGGGAAAGAAAGATCCTAGAGGTACTAGAGTCTTTGGCCCCATTCCCCGAGAGATCAAAGATAAAGGATACGACAAAATAGCCTCACTGGCCAAAGAAATTGTATAACCATGGTTGGCAATAAGATAAAAATGAAAAAAGGGGACAAAGTAATGATGCGTAAAGGCAAGGATCTTGGTAAATCTGGCAAGATCTTGAGAGTGTATCCAGCTAAAGGAAGATTGGTAGTAGAAGGGTTAAACCTCATTAAGAAGAACCTACGCCCCAAAAAACAGGGGGATAGAGGTCAGGTAGTATCAGTGCCCGCTGCTGTTAGGATTGAGAATGTTCAAATGGTATGCTCTTCCTGCCACAAACCAACTAGAATTGGCTTTGAGGTTAATGGCGATAAGAGAGAAAGACGTTGCAAGAAATGCAAAGCAAAGATTTAGAGAAAATTGTAGTAGCTGTGGGAGTAGGTAAGCTTCGTCAGAATGCTCAGTTTGAAAACGGCATTTTGCCTGAGATTATCAAAGACCTTACAGCCATTACCGGACAAAAGCCTCAACCAAGACCCGCAAAACAATCTATTGCCGGATTCAAGCTTCGCGAGGGTAGTATGGTGGGCCTTAGGGTAACCCTAAGAGACAAGCGTATGAGGGATTTTCTAGGACGCATGGTCAATGTTGCCCTTCCTCGTGTTAGAGACTTTAGGGGTATTAATCCAAAACAGATTGATAATGCGGGTAATTTGACAATAGGTGTCCGCGAACATACTGTTTTTCCTGAAATTTCTCCTGAGGATTCCAAATTTGATTTCGGTTTTCAGGTAACATTTGTTTCCGGAGTAAGGGATAAAAAGCAGGCGAAAGCCGTATTTGAAAAACTAGGTATTCCCTTTGAGAAAGAGGAAGTTAAGAAATAAAGATGGCTAAGAAATCACAGATAGCTAGGGCAGATAAGACACCGAAATTTAGTTCTCGGATCATTAGGCGTTGTTTCCGATGTGGAAGAAGGCGTGGGTATATGAGAGATTTTGACCTATGCCGTATCTGCTTTAGAGAAATGGCCACCCGTGGACGCATTCCCGGAGTAAAGAAAGCATCCTGGTAATATGTATCAAAACACACTTACAAGAATTAAAAATGCATTGATGAGGGGTAAACAAAAGGTAAAGGTACCCTACTCTGCTTTTGATATGAGCATTTTGGAGGTAATGGCCAAGATGGGATATATTGATTCTCTTCAAAGAAAAGGTAGGGGAGTGAAGAGGATCATCGATATTAAACTCAAATATATTGATAAAAACACACCCGCTATTTCTGGCTTCAAGTTTACGAGTATTCCTTCAAGGGGAATATATTCCGGATATAGAGACTTAAAGCAGTCCCGCCAGGGATACGGACACTTTGTTGTCTCAACACCCAAAGGAGTCTTTGAAGGAGGCGAAGCAAAGAAACAAAAGGTTGGAGGAAAGGTACTTTTTGAAATTTGGTAACATGAGTAAAATCGGCAAAAAACCTGTAGATATTCTTGACGGCGTAACCGTTGAGATCAAAGAAAACCACTTGGAGGTAAAAGGCCCCAAGGCTACTTTGATCGTACCTAAACTTCCCGGTATTAACGTTGAGATTAAAGAAGGAAGGGTGTTATTCACAACCGAAAACGAAACTAAACAAACTATTAGTAACTGGGGGACTATGCGCGCCCTGACAGAGAATGCCGTGGTTGGTTCAAAGGAGGGATATTCAAAGACGCTATTAATAGAGGGTGTGGGATATAAAGCTGCTATGGAGGGCAATACTATGCTATTAAACCTAGGGTTTTCCCACCCGATCAAGTATGCTTTGCCCGAAGGTATTACGGCCGTAGTTGATGGTAACAAGATCACTATCTCCGGCGCGGATAAGGCGTTAGTGGGAGAGGTTACGGCATCCATCAGAAAATACCGCAAGCCAGAGCCATATAAAGGAAAGGGTATTAGATATGAAGGTGAAGTCGTAAGGAGAAAGGCTGGTAAGAAAGCAGGTACTGCATAGAGATGAATAACAACATACAAAAACTATTACGTGGCAGGAGGGTAAGAGCCAAAATCAGAGGCACAGCTGAAAAGCCTCGCTTAACTGTATTTAGAAGCAACCGTAGTGTTGAGCTGCAGTTAATAGACGATGTTCAAGGTAAAACGGTGGCTATGGCTACTACCAAAGAGGTGAAAGGAGCCAAAGGAAAGACTCAAGCATCAGAAGAGGCTGGAAAGCTAATCGCCGAAAGGGCCATTAAGGCTGGAATCAGAAAGGCTGTTTTTGATAGGAGTCATTATAAATATCACGGTCGGGTCAAGGCCGTAGCTGAAGGAGCTCGTAAGGCTGGTTTAGAAATATAATGGAAAACAACAGAGGAGATAAACAATCACGAGGAGGCAGGAGAGATTCCCGCAGACCCGCTAGGGAAAGTAGGGTGCAGGAATTTGAAGAGCAAGTAATTGACCTTAGGAGGGTAACTAGGGTTATGTCTGGTGGTAAGAGGTTCCGCTTTAGAGCCACTATTTTACTTGGCAATGGAAAGGGTAAAATAGGGGTAGGCGTAGCCAAGGGGTTAGATGTGGAAAGTTCTATCGCCAAAGCCAAAGCGAAAGCCAAAAGGAAATTGATCGAGATCAAGATTAAGGATGGCAGCATCTTACACGAAGTAGAGGCTAAGTTTAGCGCCGCACATGTATTGATTAAGCCCGCTCCAGTAGGTCATGGTCTGATGGCAGGAGGATCTCCGAGATTAGTATTGAAACTAGCGGGAGTTCAAAACGTCACTGCTAAATGTATCGGTAGCACTACTAACAAATTGACTAACGCCCTAGCTACTATTGAAGCCTTGAAGAAGCTAAGCAATTCTAAATAAATATGCAGCTACACACCCTACAACCCACACACAAGCTGAAAGATAAGAAACGTATTGGACGTGGGGGTAAGCGCGGCACCTACTCTGGTAGAGGAGTTAAGGGGCAAGGATCAAGAGCTGGTAACAAAATTAGACCAGGAACACGCGACCTAATTCAACAAATTCCTAAACTTCGTGGTGCTCGTAACGTAGGACCCAAGAAGAGATCTAGGAAAGAAAGGGGAGGCTTTAAATCAAAGGTGGTTACAAAGACTATTAAGTAATGATTAAAAGACTTATTGGAGCACTAAAGTACAAGGACATGAGGGATAAGATCCTCCTCGTTGCCCTCATACTTATGGTTTTCCGTCTTTTGGCGAACATCCCTATTCCGGGAATAAACCAGGAGGCCTTAGCGCAATTCTTTAGTTCCAATCAATATTTTGGATTCCTTAACATCTTCTCCGGAGGCGCACTATCTAACCTCTCTGTGGCGATGTTGGGTCTTGGGCCCTACATTACAGCCGTTATTATCATGCAGCTTTTGACCATGATCTTCCCCAAGCTAAAAGAGATGTATTACGAAGAGGGTGAAGCGGGCAAAGCAAAATTCAATAGATATTCAAGATATCTAACGGTACCCTTGGCGGCTTCAAGTGGTTACGGTTTCCTTAAACTTCTCTCCGCCCAAGGCATCGTGCAACAGTTCACTGCTAGTCAGACATTTGTGAACGTTGTGGTGATAGTCGCCGGATCCATGCTCTTAGTATGGCTTGGAGAATTGATAGACGAACAAAAGATTGGTAACGGAACGTCCATCTTGATCATGGCCGGTATTCTTAGTGGTCTACCTATAGCCGTGAGGAATGCTTTGGTTTCATATCAACCAAACTTTTTGACCACATATATCTCTTTCGTGGTGCTTGCGTTGGTTGTCATCGGAGGAATTGTGATGATGAATGAAGGGGAACGCAAAGTACCGGTTTCATACGCAAGGAGAGTAAGGGGTAACAAACTCTACGGTGGAGTTTCAAGCTATTTGCCATTACGCGTGGGTCAGGCCGGAGTAATCCCCATTATCTTTGCTATCTCGTTACTTCTCTTCCCACAGTTTATCGGACAAATTGTGGCTGCCTTTTCATCTGATTTAGGCGTGAAGATAAGTACCTTTACCTCTGTTTTGACTAATAACCAATTGGTGTACGGCTCACTTTATTTCCTCTTGGTCTTTGTCTTCACCTACTTTTATATAGGTATTACTTTTGATCCTCAAGAAATTTCCAAGAACCTACAGCGTGGTGGGGGATTCATCCCCGGCATTAGACCAGGAGACCCAACCGCTATCTATCTAAAAAGTGTTGTGCAGAGAGTTACCCTATTCGGCGCCACTGCACTTGGTTTGATAGCTGTGTTGCCCATAGTAACTCAAGCCTTCACCGGAACACAGGTTCTAACTATCGGAGGTACATCCATCTTGATTGTGGTAGCCGTAGCCCTTGATGTGGCCAAACAGATAGAGTCTCAGGTTACCGTCAGGGAATACGAGAATATTTAGACTTTTCACTTAAGTGATTAATTTGTAAGCTAAGGGCATGAAGCCGAAAGCAATAGTAGTTACTGGCCCTCCTGGATCGGGTAAAGGTACTCAAGCAGAGTTTATCGCCAAACACATTGGAGGAGTTTGGTATGACACTGGTACGGAATTGAGAAAGCGTCTAGCTAAGGACGAAGAGCTCAATAAAAAATACGCGAAGGCGTATGCTGCCGGAGAGACTCTCGATTCTCACGAAATCTTACTAATGGTTTTGGAGGACATTAGGGGAGTATTTGCAGTTCGCAAAAGTATTGTTCTCAGTGGATCACCCAAGAGTACTACCGAAGCTTTTGGCTCCGGAGAGGGGGGGCTAATGCATTTATTGCATGATACGTATGGACAGGAGAATATCTTGATCTTCCACATTCATATATCCGAAGAAGAGTCCGTTAAAAGAAATACAGGGCGTAAGGATAGCCGAAGTGATGATATTCCAGAAACCATTAGGGTTAGATATGAAAATCAATACACCAAATCAATAGTGCCGGCAATCGAAACTATGCAAACTAACGGATACAAAGTTATAGATATAGATGGTATGCCTTCTCCAGAGGAGGTTTTTGAAAGTATCAAAAAATACTTGTAAATGACATATATCAAATCTCCAGAACAGATTAGAAAAATCAGACAATCTTCAAAGATTCTTGCGGATGTTTTGCAAAAACTTGAGAAGATGGTGAGACCTGGAATGAACTTAATGGAGCTTGAGGACTTTGCTCGTCATTCGATAGAAGTCCAAGGAGGAAAACCGGTTTTTCTTGGATACAAACCTGTCGGTGCCAAAAAACCATACGGCTATGCACTCTGCACTTCAATCAACGATGTGGTGGTGCACGGCACACCACGATCATATGAGCTTAAAACAGGTGATCTTTTAAGTTTGGATTTGGGAGTGGATTGGCAGGGAGGCATTAGTGACGCAGCCTTTACTGTGGGTATAGGTAAAATATCTCCAAGAGATCAGGAGCTTATTAATATCACCAAGAAAGCGCTAGAGAGAGGTATTGCTCAGGCTAAGCCAGGAAATACCATGGGAGATATCGGACACGCTATTGAAGAGACCATTAAAAGAGGAGGGGCGAAAGTAATCGAAGGCTTAACCGGACACGGTGTGGGTAATCAGCTTCATGAAGAGCCTACCGTTTATAACTTCGGAGAGCCTGGAGAGGGGATGAGACTAGAGGCGGGAATGGTCTTAGCTATTGAGCCTATGACTTGTTTTACCAGCGGGAGAATAGAGCAGTTAAGTGATGATAGCTACGCCACTATGGATGGCAGTAACTCTGCTCACTTTGAGCATACAGTTCTAATAGGAGAAAAGGGGCCTGAGATACTTAGTCAATAATTATCTTCTCCCAAATGCCTGATTGATCGGAGAAGCTTACCGTATCTCCTCCAGCGTATGAGAATCCTTGGACACCCGAGGCTAGAATAGTGTTGCTTGGAGGTCCAGCATCACTTACTTCAGTAAAGACAAGAGTATCACCTCCAAGAAGGATGATATGAATAGAATCTTTAAACCAGACAACATCTTGCACGGACGCAGATGAATCCATTTCAATACTCTCCTTATCATCAAAGTTATATACAGAAAGAGAGTTGTCTTTTCCAATCATCGCTACGCTCTCTCCATTGGGAGATAGAGTGAAGCCTTTTACGGATGTATTCACGATCTCTGGTGCCGTATTTTGATTGAGGATCATTAACTCACCACTTGTTTTGAGCGCGAGCCAACCAGAGGAGGTGTATTGCAGTTCTTTGAGAGAGCTGCCCTCTATATCTAATGGAGTTAAGTCTATGGCGACCGTTTCGGATTTAATAGGCAAGTTAAACATCTTAATTGCCTGATCTTCCTCCCATGCGATACTGTTCTCACTTTGGATAAAGAAGTTGTTTGCGTTCTCAGTGATCTGTTCAATAGTCAGCTTATCTACATCCAAAACATAAATAGCTTGTTCGGTGGAGACGACAAAACGACGGTCGTTATATGGATAGGGTAATGCTTTCTTTATATCTACCGCACCAGGAAGGTTTAGCTTCTCACTCTTAAGATTATTAAATACCAAAGTGAGGTTTAGGTTGTCATCCGGTTCGAAGGCGTTAGCTATGTAGTAATTGTTGGTAGCGGTACTCCTTGTTAGAAGTGTGCCGCTATCTGTAAGGGCTACTATTTCGTGCCCGAAGACTAAGGTTCCATCCAAACTCACTCCACCACCAGATTCAACGGCCATATGCTTACCAGAGTTTACTATCCTACTAGCTATGGTGTCGGATATCTGTATGGGGTCGATCTCTGGAATTAAAATGATGTAATCAAAAACGGAAACAACTCCAGATTTTACTTCCACATCTTTTTTCCAAGAAGAATGTCCGTCGAATTGCACGCTTAACGAGTATTGACCGGGAAGAAGATTATCTATCAAAGTACCCCTCTGAAGGATGCCCGTTTCATTTTTGATCTTTTCTCCATCTAGTTCTATTCGGGTTTTGGTGGGTGTCGAGGTGATATATATTCCTCCGGTTGCCTCTATCTGAAAATTCTTCCAATCAAGTCGGTATCCTCTTGAGTTAGATACCAAAAAAGTACCCAAAAGGATGAAGACAATCACGAGAGAATAAAAAAGAAACCGCCTGGTCTTAATAGACATCAATCCCTATAATAGAGAAGGTGAAATTCGTTGTAAACGGAGGGAAAAAATTAAAAGGAGAGATTAGGGTAAGCGGCTCTAAGAATGCCACTACCCCCATTTTGGCTGCTACACTACTAACTTCGAGGCCCTGTGTGATCAGCAATATACCTTTAATCAAGGATGCTTTGACTATTATTGAACTTTTGGAGCACATAGGCTCAAAAGTAGAGTGGTTAGACAAACACACTGTAAGGATTACCAACAAAAACATAGACGCCTCTTATTTACCCAGGGAGATGGTACGTCGTTTACGTTCATCTATCCTAATGATAGGTCCACTACTCGCGCGTTTCGGTAAGGTAAAGATTTATACACCGGGTGGTTGTTATATCGGAGTGCGCCCCATGGATGCTCACTTCAATGCCTTTCGTGATTTAGGATTCAAGGTTGCTTATAACGAAACTAGGGATATCTATTCAATAACTAAAGGCAACAAGAAAAAACTTAAAGAGATTACCCTCAGTGAGTTCAGCGTTACTGCAACAGAGAATTTATTAATGTATGGGGCTCTTAATGCCCCCCTTACCATCAAGGTGGCTGCCAGTGAACCACACGTACAGGATCTTGGAAGATTCTTGCAAGAGTTGGGAGCAGATATCGAAGGATTAGGCACGCACGAAATTAAAATCAAAAGAAAGATTCAAACAAAAGGCAAAGTGGTACGTCACAAAGTGGTTAGCGACTACATAGAAGCAGGTACCTTCTTGGTATTGGGCGCAGTAACGAAGAGCGATATCACTGTGACCGATGTGCCGGTAAACGATTTGGTACTACCCATTCAGAAGCTCAAGGAATTTGGATTAAAAATGGATATCACGGGAAACAAAGTAAAGGTTTGGGGATCTAAGTCAGAATTACAGGCTGTGAGTAAAATAAGGACTGGTCCCTATCCTGATTTTCCTACGGATCTACAGGCTCCCTTTGGCGTGTTAGCCACTCAGGCAAGCGGAGAAACCATGCTATTTGAAAGTATGTACGAAGGACGCTTAAAATATCTCTACGAACTTGATAAGATGGGCGCATCGATCGATATTCTCGATCCTCACAGAGCACGCATTAAAGGCCCTAAGCGTTTAGGAGGAAAGAATGTTGAGGGTATAGACTTGAGGGCTGGGGTAACCCTACTATTGGCGGCTCTAGCCGCAAAGGGAGAAAGCATCCTGCACCAAGCGGAGCAGATTGATAGGGGATACGAAAATATTGAAGAAAGGCTTCAGAGAATAGGGGCTGATATAAAAAGACTACAATAATGTTTACTCACAAGATCGGCATTGATTTAGGCACCACCAATACGGTGGTTTTCGTGCCAGGCAAAGGGTTTGTTATTAATGAACCAACAATCGTGGCTTTGAGCTCTCCCGACAATACCGTTTTAGCTGTAGGGAGGGAGGCAAAAGAAATGATCGGAAAAACTCCGGGAGATATTAAAGCCTATCGACCACTGAAGGACGGGGTAGTCGCTGACTACTATATCACTAGGGCCATGCTCAAATATTTCATTAATAAAGCAATTGGACAGATTAACCTTGTAAGGCCAGAGGTCATCATATCCGTGCCCGCCGGCATTACAGCTACGGAGCGCAGAGCAGTAGAGAATGCTGCTGTTGAGGCTGGTGCCAAGAAAGCTTTCTTGGTCAGAGAGCCCCTACTTGCAGCGCTCGGCGCTGGTATCACTATCAATTCTTCCTCAGGAAACATGGTAGTCAATATCGGTGGAGGCACTTCTGAGGTGGCTGTTATGTCTTTGGGGGGTATTGTGGCTTTTGCAAGCTTGAGAATTGCCGGTAACAAGTTTGATCAATCAATCATTGAATATGTAAAAAAGAATTATTCAGTCTCTATCGGAGAGCAAACGGCAGAAGCGGCAAAGATCGCGATCGGTTCTGCCGTTCCTTTGAAAAGTAAGCTTGAATTTAGGTTAAGGGGAAGAGACTTAGTTTCTGGTTTGCCAAAAGATTTAACCATTAACTCAAATGAAATAGCAGAGGCTATCAATCCACTTCTCATGGAAATCGCTGGATCAATTCAGTCGGTTTTCAACGAGACTCCTCCTGAGTTGGTAGCGGACGTTATGGAGAAGGGAATTATTCTCTCTGGAGGAAGCGCAGGACTCAAGAACATTGATGAATTCTTTAAACGTCTTTTGGGTGTGCCTGCTTATGTTGCTGAAGATGCGATTTTCTGTGTGGCCAAGGGGACAGGGATAGTGCTCGATCACGTAGATGTATATAAACGTACCCTATTAAGTAAAAAGTAATTTATGCTTGTAGGTCATAAAGAAAAACAGAAGATCTTCGAAGAGCTTTTCAAAAATGACGTACTCTCTCATGGTTATATCTTCTTCGGAGAAGAGCAGGTTAGTAAGAAGAGCTTTGCGCTAGCCTTCGCCAATTTCTTAGAAAAGGGGAAGTTTGAAATGCCCAGTGGAGTTTTATCGGAAGCTAAACTGATCTCTCCAGAGGGGGGGAGTATTGGTATAGACACAGCTAGGGACGCGAAACACTTTCTATCTCAAAAGCCGATTTTATCTAAGCGTAGGGTTTTGATAATTGATGATGCTCATAAGTTAACCGCTCAAGCTCAAAATGCCATTTTAAAGATATCCGAAGAGCCACCTCAGAGTAGTTTGATCATAGTGGTTACTCCCACTCTAGATTCCCTCCTTCCGACTCTTGTCTCTAGATTGCAAAGGATCTATTTCTCGAGGATTGAGACCAAGGCAATTGCAACACTTCTTAAAGACAGAGGAGTAGAATCGTCAGAAGCGGAGAGATTAGCTAAAGCATCTTTAGGGAGGCCAGGTAGGGCTATAGACGCCCTTGAGAACCCCGAATTCAAAAGGTTCTCCCTATTGGTTAAGGGATTCATTAAGAACGATTCTACGCGTAAGGACGTCTTACAGTCTCTTATCAAAGAGAATGATGATGTCGAAGAGAAAGATCTGATAGATATCTTCGTTAGCCATATTATGGCAGAATTAACTCTTGATCCCTTAAGGAATATAAAGGCCCTAAGCGCTTTGTGTGATCGTTTCACTAAAATGAACGATTTCACTACCAACAGGAGACTACAACTTGAAACAGCACTATGGAACTTATAGAACAAACAAAAGGAAAATTTAACTCGCTCTCTGCCACTCTTAAAGAAGATCTTTCTGGAATACGCACGAATCGTCCTACGCCAAAGCTTCTAGAGAACATAGATGTAAGTTACCTAGGACAAACGATGCCAGTTAAACACCTCGGCTCTATTAGTATCGAGCCCCCTCGCGATTTGGTAGTCAATGTTTGGGATCAAAATGCAATTGCGAGTATCTCTAAGGCCATCTCAGAAGCGAAGCTTGGAGTCAGCGTTTCCGAACAAGGCAAACTTATCAGAGTTAAATTGCCGGACCTAACGGAAGAGAGAAAACAAGAACTGGTCAAAGTTATCAAAGGTATGGCCGAAGAAATTAGGATAAAGATGCGCAACGAAAGAGACGAAGCGCAAAAGGTGATTAAAGGAGACAATGACGAAGATGTGGTGTTTAAAAATAAAGAACGTCTTCAGGGATTAGTCGATGCTTTCAATAAGGAAGTTGACGACTTGCTCTCAAGAAAGATGGGAGAAATTTCAGAATAATGCTTACCCTAATAACTCTAGTCCTTCTGGTTATATTAATCCTCGGCCACGAATGGGGTCATTTTATAGCCGCTAAGCTGCTTGGCATCAGGGTAGATGAGTTTGGGGTTGGTTTTCCTCCGAAACTTTACTCTAAAAAATGGGGTGAGACTGAATATAGTTTAAACCTTCTGCCATTCGGTGGATTCGTTAGGATCCACGGAGAAGATGAATTAAAAAAAGAAATTAGTGATCCCAAGAGAAGCTTCTTTACTCAACCTTTTTGGAAAAAAGCCGTAGTTATCTCATCTGGTGTTTTAATGAACTTTATTATCGGCTGGATCGCCTTTAGCGCTGTATTGATGATGGGCATACCAGCCGGCATACAAATCCAAGGTATAACTCCCATGAGTCCTGCTGAAGAGGCTGGATTTGTGGTAGGAGAGGTGATCACAGGATTCGATTCGGCCGAGGCATTCTCTCAGTTCATCAACGAGAATAAAGGCGAAACTATCGTCCTAAACGATAAGGAGATCATTCCACGCGTTGATGTTCCTGCGGGCGAGGGGCCTTTAGGCATATCCTTCGTCTTTAACGAAACAGTATCTTCAAACTTTTGGGAGAGTATTATCGTTGGATTTAAATCAGCGCTCAATACGCTCTGGGCAATTTTTGCAGCTCTTGGTGGGTTTCTATGGGGTATATTAACGGGAAACTTTAGCGTCCTGGAGGAGGTGAGTGGTCCGGTTGGAGTATTTGTGGTCGTTAAGGAGGCAACTCAATTAGGCGCAGTATATCTTATTCAACTTTTGGGATTGATATCTTTGAACCTAGCGGTGCTTAACACAATTCCCTTCCCAGCGCTCGATGGTGGAAGATTCCTCTTTACACTTTTACAGAGACTCTTCGGGAAAAAGGTTTTCAATAAGAAACTAGAATTAGTAGTGAATGTCATAGGATTTCTCTTTCTAATATCGCTTATGATTATGGTGACGATTAAAGATATAATTAGCCTGTAATGCGCCAAAGCGTTCTATACACCAAGACTCGTAAGAATATTCCCTCAGATGAAGTTTCTTTGAATGCCTCACTACTCATCAAGGCCGGCTTTATTCACAAAGAAATGGCCGGTGTCTATTCATATTTACCCCTAGGTTTAAGAGTCATTGAAAAAATAAAGGGGATTGTGAGGGAAGAGATGAATACAATTGGCGGACAGGAGATTTTGCTTTCTTCTCTTCAGGGGCCAGAACTTTGGCAGAAGAACGACCGTTGGGATGATAAAAAAGTTGGTATATGGTTTAAGGATAAGGGTGGCAAAGTAGGTTTCGCCTGGTCACATGAAGAGCCAATGATGGAGATGGCCAGTCATCACATCAAATCATACAAAGATCTGCCTGCTTTTGTTTATCAATTCCAAAACAAGTTCCGCAACGAACCAAGAGCGAAGAGTGGTCTATTACGTACCAGGGAATTCATCATGAAGGATCTCTATTCCTTCACTGAAACTCAAGAAGATCTTGATACTTTCTACGATAAATGCGCTAAGGCGTACGATAAGATTTTTAAACGAGTGGGTATTGGAGATAAAACCTACAAAACTTTCGCTAGTGGGGGAGTCTTCACTAAATATTCTCACGAATTTCAGTCTATAAGCGAATCCGGCGAAGATACCATCTACCTAGACTCCAAAAAGAAAATAGCTATCAACAAAGAAGTATATACGCCCGAAGTTGTTAAAAGCTTAGGATTGAACCAAAAAGATCTGAAAGAAACTAAGTCCATTGAGGTGGGAAACATTTTCAAGTTCGGTACCGTGTATTCAGAGAAGCTTGGTCTAAAATACAAAGACCAAAAGGGTGTAGAAAAGCCTGTCTTTTTGGGAAGCTATGGTATTGGTATCGGTCGCTTGATGGCTACTGTCGTGGAGTTGCTATCAGATGACTCTGGCATAGTCTGGCCAGAGAGCATTGCTCCATTCCAGGTTCATCTTATCGAGCTAGGAGAGGGAAAGGGTAGGGATGCCTATGCCCACTTGATAAAGGCTGGTGTTGAGGTACTCTATGACGACAGGGACGCTTCTGCCGGAGAAAAATTTAAGGACGCAGATCTTCTGGGAATTCCTTGGAGAATGGTGGTCAGCGAAAAGACGAAGGGGAAGGTTGAAATCAAAAGACGTAACGCAAAAAAAATAGATCTATTAAACATCAATGAAGCTGTTCGAAAACTTATATAAAAGCGTAGGAATCGATCTTGGAACTGCTAATTTTCTTATTTACGTAAAGGGAAAAGGAATCGTAGTTAACGAGCCAACCCTTATCGCCGTTAATAACCGTACCAATCAGATATTAGCTGTTGGAGACGAGGCGAATAAGATGTTGGACCGTACACCCGCCCACGTTACTTTAATCAAACCCCTCATCAACGGTGTGATCTCTGATTTTGAAATGACTCAGGAAATCATACGTCATTTTTTTTCAAGACTCAGCGAACACAATATTTTCTCAAGATATCGTACGGCTGCCGTTAGTATTCCCACCAATCTTACTGAGGTAGAACGTAAATCAGTCGAAGATGCTGTTACATCATCCGGTGCCTCTAAAGTACTTCTAGTAGAAGAGCCTATTGCCTCAGCTATAGGCACAAGATTGCCCATTGAAGAACCCTCAGCCAATATGATCGTCGATATTGGAGGTGGCACTACGGAGATTTCTATTATTTCAGTTGGTGGAGCTGTTGTCTCAAGGAGTCTCAAAACCGCAGGGCAAAGATTTAACGAAGATATCGCACGCTTTATTAAAAGTGAATATAAACTCTTAATAGGAGAACCAACGGCAGAAGCCATCAAGATTAATGTTGGCTCTGCGGTGCCTATTGATGACAAGCTTGAGATGGCTGTACGAGGAAGAGATGTAGCTACTGGTTTACCCAAAGAAGTCATTGTGCGCAATGCCCAGATAAGAACGGCTCTTCAAAAGTCTCTTAAAACCATATCCGATGCTATTAAATCTATCCTCGAAGATGCTCCTCCAGAGTTGGTTGGAGACATTCTTGAAAAGGGTATCCATCTCTCTGGAGGAGGTTCTCTACTAAGGGGAATGGATGAATATCTAGAAAGAGAGCTTCAGGTGGAAACTAGGATAGTGGACGATCCCTTAACTTGCGTCGTAAGGGGGCTTGGGATAATCATTGAAGACACTGGCAAATACGAAACCATTCTTTCAAATCAGGAAAGGCCTAAACCAGTTAACTTATGAGAAGGAAACGTTACCCCCTAATCATCGTCATTATTATTCTGGCTTTCGTCATTCTAGCCGCTAACTTCTTTTTCGATTTTAAACTTTCCTTTAACAGAAGCGCGGCTAGCGTCGTTGATAGTTTCTCCAAAGACAAAAAACTAGAGGGACAGATATTGCTCTTACAAGAAGAGAATGCTGATTTGAGGGCTCAACTCTTTAGAGAAGATATTACCCCAGAAGATTCTGCGATAGTCTACTCAAGCTATCCCTTCAATAATAAAAGTGAAATTATTATTTCCTGGGGTGCCAGCGAAAATATATCGATAGGAGATGCCGCCACCTTTGGGCAGAGTATCCTTGTGGGTAGAGTTAAAGAAGTTGCCGATAAAAAGAGCGTTGTTACTACTATATTTGATCCTGGATTTGAAACTGCTGTACGGATAGGTACCGGAGCAGTCGACGCTTTAATGAGAGGAGGGAATGAACTGACCCTAGAGTTTATCCAGGGAGATGCTGAGATAGAAGTAGGTGATAGGGTTGTTACAGCAAGCAATGATCTTCCTTATGGCTTAGAGGTAGGACAAATAAAAGAAATTCATACTAAGGGAGGATCTGTATTCAAGACCGCTACTTTAAAGCCAAGTTTCGAAATTAAGGCTCTTAGGAATGTTAGTATTCTTCACTAGCGCGGTAGCTGTCGTTTTGGGAGCGCTTGTCCAAAACAGCAGCTTTGCCATTTTGGGCGTTAAGCCTAACTTAGTTTTGGTAGTCATATTAGCCTTCGGATTACTCGAGAAAGATTGGCTCAAGAGATCTGTCTTGGTATTGCTTTCGATAGCCACTTTGATTATTGAACCGGGAGTGGGACTAGAAACAATCTTCACACTATTCATCTTTTTCTTCACCCTTATCCTAATAGATTTTCTTCCCTGGAGAGAAATTGCCAACAGTGCATCTGCCCTAGCTATCGGCACTCTTCTTATAGATATCAATGGTTTCCAGCTCGGCGTATTCTTTAAGGAGGTCACGTATAACCTCAGCCTTTTGGGGCTTTTCATACTTCTCTTTACTCTCTCGGGGGTAAAATACTCTAAGTAACATGGCAAGACATAGATATCGTACAAAGCATATCGATTTCGACGAGATAATTTCAGACACACTCTCTGGATCTGAGTTCAATATTGTGGAAAGCCCAATCAGTAGGAGCGTTTTCTACTGGTTAATGGTGGGTAGCGCTATTATCTTTTCAATCGTTCTGTTTCGTATCAGCTATATGTCTGGTGTAAAAGGAGCGTCATACAAACTACGCAGTGAAGACAATCTCCATCAGACCATACCTTTGGTTGCTCCAAGAGGTGTGATTACCGACAGGAATGGCGAGCCCCTAGTTCAAAATCAGCCAATCTTCAGCGTGTTTTTACACATTGATCAAATGATCAAAAATCAGGAAGAAGAAGCCGTCTTGGAAGCAACTAAAAATATTTTAGGGGTAGATCAAGAAAAGGTGCTTAACTTGATACAGGGTACGAACCTCGAAGGTGTCAGCGATATTATCATAGCTAGCGATATCACTAGAGATCAAGTAATAGCAATTAGTAGTCTCGGACTTAAATCATTAAACGTAGAGGAGAGTTTCAAACGCGAATATATCAGCCCGGCATTCTCTCATATAGTTGGCTATATTGGTCTAGCTTCTGAAGATGACCTAGAGCACAACCAGGGATTGGTTTTAAATGATTCTATCGGCAGAAGTGGACTAGAAGCTTATTACGATGATGTCCTAAGAGGAGAAAACGGTAGGGTTACTGTATTTAGTGATTCATCTGGAGAAATAGGTGAGGTTGTGAGAACCAGGGAACCCGTCCCAGGAAAAGAGCTTAGGACTACTATCGACAAAGAGCTTCAGGAATATTTCTATACCAGCATGCTTGCGGGTTTAAATAGATTAGGAAGAACTTCCGGAGCAGGGCTGATCCTCGATCCTCGTAATGGTGAGGTTCTCTCACTCCTTAGCTTTCCTACGTATGATGGAAATGACATAGTTAAATATTTAAACAGCTCAAATAGACCTCTTTTCAATCGCGTCATCTCTGGTGTGTATAGCCCTGGATCTACCATCAAGCCTATACACGCATCAGCTGCCCTAGATACCGGCATCGTAGAGCCTACTGATCAGTTTTATTCAGCTGGTTATATAGAACTACCCAATCCATATAACCCTGAATCTCCAAGTAGGTTTGTTGATTGGAAGGCCCATGGCTGGGTGGACGCATACTCAGCTATTGCGCGTTCAAGTAACGTTTACTTTTACATCATTGGTGGAGGGTTCCAAGATCAAGAGGGGTTAGGCATTGAAAGGCTTCATAAGTATTGGGAAAAATTCGGGTTAAACAAAACAACCGGCATAGATCTTCCAGGAGAGTCTTCTGGTTTCTTGCCCACACCCGAAGAAAAAGAGGAACGCACTGGCGATATCTGGAGAATCGGAGATACCTATAACATCTCCATTGGTCAGGGTGACTTGACTATCAGCCCCACTAGATTGTTGTCTTCGATAGCAGCGATAGCTAACGGAGGGATAGCGTATACTCCCCATCTTCTTTTAGAAGAAGAACCAAAAGTGATGCTTGATATAACCGATATGAGCCAAGCGCTCGCTACAGTGCGCCAAGGCATGCTCGATGGAGTGCGAAAGGACTACGGAACGGGCTATCTCTTAATGGACATCCCCATGGAGATCGGAGCAAAGACAGGGAGTGCTCAGGTAGCTGGAAATACCAAAACCAATGCTCTATTTGTGGGATACGCTGCTCGAGACGAGAACTCTATTCCAGAAATAGCTATCTTAGTTTTGATTGAAGACGCCAAAGAGGGGAGTCTTAACGCAGTTCCAATAGCAAGAGATGTTTTGGGATGGTACTATGAAAACAGAGTTAAAAGCAGTGAAAAAACTACTTAGTCATCAACCTCAATTACGTCAGGATCTAACTTCGGGAGACTGGGTGTTATTTTCTCCCAAAAGAGGTTCGAGGCCTTATCAATTTCGTTCTGGCGAGAAAACTCCGAGAGTCCCCAAATCTCAGTGTATTTTTGAAACACCAGAGAAGGCGAGCGGAGGAAAAGTTATTGCTTCGTATCCAAACTTAGAAA